>Ga0180223_1000422_pt1 | contig 55622 bp, 50 predicted proteins | sample eDN5th30CKraftOP_FD_151337 | JGI IMG/M metagenome (GOLD analysis project Ga0180223, IMG submission 151337) | Enriched Organic Plus compost microbial communities from Emeryville, California, USA - eDNA 5th pass 30_C Kraft OP (version 2) (version 2) ... | reverse complement strand
GCATTTCTCGCTGTTCGACGATTCCAACTGCGGCATCGCTCTGAAAGACAAGCCGGTGTTCTCGGTGCAGTACCACCCGGAAGCTTCGCCGGGCCCGCGCGACTCGCATTATCTGTTCACGCGGTTCGCCGATCTGATGCGCGTGAAGAAGCGGGCGTAATCAGCCCGCCGCGCTGAGTTCGGCCCAATCGAACTCCTCTTCCAGCACATGAAATGCGTCGTCTCCGATATCACCGGAGCGGCGCATCTCGAGCGCCGTCCGCCGCGCGGCGGAGATCGCCTTGCGCCGCAACGGATCGGCGGGCAATTCACCTGACGCGAGGCCGCTTCCATGTTCGGTGCGCTCGGTGCGCTGAAGCATCTGCTCGTATTCGAGACGGAGAATCTTGCCCTCGGTCGACTGATCCTCGCCGATGGCGTCGAGCGCGGCATGATAGGCCCGCTTGCGCGCCCGCGAGATTTCGTGCGCGACCGGATCGCCGTCGTCCAGCGCGAGCCATGACACCAGCGGGCGCAGCGTCAGCCCCTGAATCACCAGCGTGCCGATCACGACGCCGAACGCGGTGAGCAGGATTAGGTCGCGATAGGGAAAATTCGCCGGCAGCGCGAACGCCGCCGCCAGCGTGACGATGCCGCGCATCCCGCACCACGACACCAGAATGCCGCCCTTCAGCGTCGGCCTTGCCCGTGAGGGGCGATGGCTCATGACCTGCGTCGTGTCCGGCACGATCAGGCGCATCACCGTGTTGTAGATCATCACCCAGACGATGCGCGTAACAATGACCGCGGCAAGCACCGCCGCCGCGACCATGACGTTGCGCGGCTGCATGTTCGCGGGCATGCCGTTCCAGATCGGCTGCAACTGCAGCCCGATCAGGACGAATGCCACCACGTTCAGCACGAAAACCGCCGTCTCCCACACCGCATAGGACGGCACGCGCATCCGCGCCGGCGTATAGGTTGGCACGCAGCGCGCCAGCGTCACGGCGTAGACCACGATCGTTAAGATGCCGGACAGCTGGAGTTTTTCCGCCACGATCCAGACCGTGAAAGTGCCGGCGAACTGAATGATGATCGAGCTTGGCACATCGGTGTTGCGCGCGTTGATCACCATCGACAGCCGCGCCATGCCGTAACCCACGATCACGCTGCCGATCAGCGCCCATGCCAGAGCGGGCGCGACTTCGGTTGTTTTCAGGCTGGAGGCCGCGACCGCTCCCACCGCGACGCGATAGATCAGGAGCGCGCTGGCGTCATTGAGCAGGCTTTCGCCTTCGAGAATTTTCAGAATGCGATACGGCAGCCGGATCGTGCGCAGCACGGCGGTTGCCGCAGCGGCATCGGGCGGTGCCACGATGGCGCCCAGCGCGATGGCCGCGGCCCATGGCATGTCCGGCACGAAATATTTTGCGACGCAGGCGGCGACGGCTGTCGTCAATGCGACGGCGACGACGACCAGCGTCGCCACCGGCAGCCAGTTGTCGCGCAAATCCCGCAGCGAGGTATCGAAGGCCGCATCGAGCAGCACCGGCGCCACCAGCAGCGCGAGCGCGAGATCCGGCTCCAGCGTCCAGTTCGGGCTGCTCGGCACGAACGCCAGCGCCGCGCCGCCGAGCGCGAGAAAGGTCGGATACGGCACGCGGAGCCGGCGCGCGAGCGCCGCCAGCAGCATCGCGCCCAATAAAAGACCGATGGTCCATTCGAATGCGTACATTATCCAGTCCCCAACGCGCCCAAGCTAAAGCATCGGCCGCGCCCCACAAACAAAAACGTCCTCATCGCTGAGGACGTTTTCGAACTCGACGGAGCAAACGAGAGCGTCAGGCCTCGTTGCCGCCCTCCTGACGGGTGGCTTCGAACAGGAACCAGGCGCGGCGCTCGGCTTCGTCGATGAAATTCTCGAGGATGCTCGTGGTCGCGACGTCGCCGCCCTTGTCGGCAACCTCGTGCACCTTGCGCATCTCGGCCGCGAGGTGCTTGTTGTCGTTCATCAGCTCACGCAGCATCTGACGCGGCGGCACATAGGACTCGTTGTTGTCCTTGATGGTCTGCAGCTTGGCGATCTGGCCGATCGAGCGCAGCGTGGTGCCGCCGAGCTTGCGGACGCGCTCGGCCAGCTGGTCGGTGGTCGCGAAAATCTGGTCGGAGTGCTCGTCCAGCATTAGATGGTAATCGCGAAAATGCCGTCCGCTCATGTGCCAGTGGAAATTCTTGGTTTTCAGATAAACCGCAAAGACATCGGCCAGCAGCGTGTTCACCGCGACCGAAATCTTCTCGACTGCCGCCGGTGCGAGGTCAGTGGGGGTGTCCAGCTCGGACGCCACGGAGTTCTTGGTTTTGCTCACGACGAACCTTCCTGATAGGGAGTGGATTGAGGGCCGATGGACACCGGCTCGCGAAGTTCTTAACGCGGAATATAGGCGTCAGTTCCTATACCGGAACCCCCCAGCCCGACCGGAATATGAGATGGACCACTGGATCGATTATTACGATTCCGCGCCCTCGATTTATGTCAGCGAGGCCCATCGCCGGGCGCATTTCGCTCTCATTGCCGATGACATCATTGCCGCCATCCCCTCGCCCCAGGCGACGGTGCTGGACTATTCCTGCGGCGAGGCACTGTCCGCTGCCCGCGTTGCCGCCAAATGCAGCCGCCTGATCCTGGCCGAACCCGCCCCGAGCGTGCGTGCCCGGCTCAAGGAGCGGTTTGCCGCCGTTCCCACTATCGAAGCGGTGGCACCCGACGATCTCGGCGCGCTGCCGGAGGCCTCGTTCGATCTGATCGTGATGATTTCGGTCGCGCAATACATGACGCCGGACGAACTCGCGGCCGCCTTTGCCCAGATCCGCCGCCTCCTGAAGCGGGATGGCCGTTTCGTGCTCGGCGACATTCTCGATCCCAACGCCGGCGCCGTGACGGATGCCGCCGCGCTTTTGAAGTTCGCCGCGAAACACGGATTTCTGTTCGATGCCGTCACCGGCATCCTGCGGATGGCGCTATCCAATTACCGGACGCTGCGGCAGAAGATCGGCCTGCGCAGCTACGCGACCGCGGACATGCTTCACAAACTCGGGGACGCAGGCTTCACGGCCGCGCTGGCGGCCCATAATGTCGGCACCAATCCCGCCCGCAAGACCTTCATCGCGCAACGCAAATAGAAGCCTTCGATATGTCTCCTGCATGCGAGTTCATCCAGAATTTGAGATTGCGGTCTGCTTTGACGACCAAAGAAAAGGCGATTAGCGATTGGTACCGGCGGTACAGAATGGTTTTCAATTACGGAATGATTTTCAATTAATGGATCATGGGCGGGGCAGCGGCGGCGTGAGAATTCAATCCTTTGTCAAATTAGAAATCATGCTTCGAGCATTACGCGATCGCTTCATTTTCCGGCCACTCGCAGCATCGCGGCAAATCCAGCGATATGCCCATTCAAATTTTGAGCTGGTCGTCAAAGCCTTCGACGATCACAAGATCGCGTTTGACCCGAGCGACAAGGTCGTTGGGCATCATATTGGAAAATTTGGAGATTGGTTCCGAGATGATTTCCGTCGCGTCGTAACCTTGCTGAACAATGCCGGCAGTCCCACACGCGAAAAAATATTCATGGATGTCGGCGCCAATATCGGCACGCAGACAGTTTATGCGCTGGTTGGCGACGATTTTGCAGGCTCCATCTCCTTTGAGCCCGCACCAAAGAATGTGATGGCGCTGAAAGCGAATATCACCATCAATGATCTGGACAGTCGCGCCATGGTCGTTCCCAAGGCCGTGGGAGCAGCTCCCGGTACCCTGACATTGATGCTCGATGATGAAAACAGCGGGGGACACAGTTTTCGTTCGGGCACCAGCGGCGGCAAGAAATCGGCGCTGGCCGTGGAACTCACCACGATCGATGCCGCACTTGCCGAGCTTGCCGTTGATCCGTCCGACATTGGGTTACTTTGGCTCGACGTTGAAGGATACGAACCCGAGGCCATCGCGGGCGCAAAACGTATCCTCGCATTGAGAGTGCCGCTATGCATCGAGTTCAATTCTCATGTCTACGGAGATACCGGCACATCGTCCCTGCTCGATCTTCTCGCAAACGCGGGATACCGCAGCGCCACAGCGATTGGCACATCCCTCCCTGAACGCACTTTCGCGCTCGACGACATCGACCCGAACTATCTTCCTGGCGATTTTCTCTTTTTGTAGAAAACCTTAGATGCGGCAAAGACACCAGCCCGCCGAAGTCAATAACGCCGATCTATCGTTTCACGACCCAATCGTACCTGCTTGTTAACCCTGATTCACCTCTGGCTGTGACAGGGTCATTCTGTCGCGGTTAGGATGCCTGTGGCCCGGTGGCGGAAACGTCTTACGCGGGAGCTGTGCAAAGCTTTTTATCCTGGTTCAAATCCAGGCCGGGCCTCCAATCTCCCCTTCAAATCTCACGTCACCGCCGCGCGCGTGATGTCGGCCTGCTTCTGCTCCAGCAGACCGGTGCCCTCGATCAATGCGGGTTTCGATATATCGAAGCCATGGCGCTCGAGCATGCTCCGCGCAAAGGTCGCCGCGTTGTAGCTGACGAACACCTCGCCCGCCTGATTTTCCCAGACCAGCATCTTGAGAGGCAGATCGATCGCCAGCGTCGGGTGCTGCAGGAATTGCGGCGTGCCCGCTTTCGGATTGCCGACGACCAGAACCGTCGCGGGCGGCATTTCAAGGCCTGCCGCCTTCGCAGCCCCGGCGTGGTCGAGATGCGCGAACACCACCAGCCCCGTATTTTTGGCGGCCGCCTCCAGCCGCTCCAGAGTAGCCGGAAACGGATGGGCACTTTTTGTCGTCACTAGACCGGACGGGGTTTGCCGCATGGATTCCTCCAGAAAAACGGGCCGGGAATGGGCGGGGAGCAGACCGGACCTGCTTTTAGCCCCAAATCGGTCCGGCCAACAAAAACAGTGAGAAAAATCCCGTTAAATCAGCGGGAATGCCGGTTGATGAGGGCGTTTAAACCCTTCCACCACACGGGATTCTGGTCTAAAGACACCTCGCGCGCGAAAATCGCGCTCTTGGCTCAAGGGACGCGCGGCTGCGCGCCCTTTTTTTATGCCGCTTGCCCCGCGTTCGGTCTTTTACCCCCTCTCCCCTGCGGGGAGAGGGTTGGGGTGAGGGGGCTCAACGGGAGATGTTTAGCTCTTGCAGAACGGCTTGGAGAACGCCTTCGACATTTCCCAAAACGTCATGATTCCAAAACCTCATGACGTGGTAGCCGGATTCCTCCAGCCTTCTGGTTCGCCGAAGATCTTCCTCCACCCGCATAGCGTGGTGCCCGCCATCGATTTCGATGATAAACTTGAGATCGAGCGCAACAAAATCGACGATGTAGCCAGCAAGCGGGTACTGTCGCTTGAACTTGATGCCTTGAAAGCGCCGGTCGCGCAGCCTTCTCCACATCAGCTTTTCGGCATCGGTCATTCGCTGACGGAGCGCCCGGGCGCTTTCATTCGCCATCGATCCCCCTCACCCTGCCCTCTCCCCGCCGGGGAGAGGGTGTCAGCGTGGCAGCCTGTCTTCGCTGCCACAAATCCTCATCCGATTATACTCGAGCAGTAATGCCCAAACGTACAGACATCTCGACGATCCTCATCATCGGCGCTGGCCCCATCGTGATCGGCCAGGCCTGCGAATTCGATTACTCCGGCACCCAGGCCGTGAAGGCGCTGAAGGAAGAGGGGTACCGGGTGGTCCTGGTCAACTCCAATCCGGCCACCATCATGACCGACCCGGATCTGGCCGACGCGACCTACATCGAACCGATCACCCCGGAGATCGTCGCCAAGATCATCGAGAAGGAACGTCACGTCATCCCCGGCGGCTTCGCGCTGCTGCCGACCATGGGCGGCCAGACCGCGCTGAACTGCGCGCTCAGCTTGCGCAAGCAGGGCACGCTGGACAAGTTCGATGTCGAGATGATCGGCGCCACCGCCGACGCCATCGACAAGGCCGAGGATCGCGGCCGCTTCCGTGAAGCCATGGACAAGATCGGCCTCGAATCGCCGCGCTCGATCCAGACCAAGACGCTGCCCGACGCGCTGCGCGCGCTGGACCAGATCGGCCTGCCCGCGATCATCCGCCCCTCCTTCACCATGGGCGGCACCGGCGGCGGCATCGCCTACACCAAGGCCGAGTTCATCGAGATCGTCGAGCGCGGCATCGACGCCTCCCCGACCGACGAAGTGCTGATCGAAGAGTCGGTGCTCGGCTGGAAAGAATTCGAGATGGAGGTTGTCCGCGACAAGAAGGACAACTGCATCATTGTCTGCTCGATCGAGAACCTCGATCCGATGGGTGTGCACACCGGCGACTCGATCACCGTCGCCCCTGCCCTGACGCTCACTGACAAGGAATACCAGATCATGCGCGACGCCTCGCTGGCGGTGCTGCGCGAGATCGGCGTCGAGACTGGCGGCTCCAACGTGCAGTTCGGCGTCAACCCCGCCGACGGCCGCATGGTCGTGATCGAGATGAATCCGCGCGTGTCGCGCTCGTCCGCATTGGCCTCGAAAGCCACCGGCTTCCCTATCGCCAAGGTCGCGGCGAAGCTCGCAGTCGGCTACACGCTCGATGAAATCGCCAACGACATCACCGGCGGCGCGACCCCGGCCTCGTTCGAGCCGACCATCGATTACGTCATCACCAAAATTCCGCGCTTCGCTTTCGAGAAATTCCCCGGCGCATCCTCCACGCTGACCACCTCGATGAAGTCGGTCGGCGAAGTGATGGCGATCGGCCGCACCTTCCAGGAATCCTTGCAAAAGGCGCTGCGCGGGCTCGAGACGGGATTGACCGGCCTCGACGAGATCGAGATCGAGGGCCTCGGCCAGGACGACGACAAGAACGCGATCCGTGCCGCCCTCGGCACGCCGACGCCGAACCGCATTTTGCAGGTGGCGCAGGCGATGCGGCTCGGCTGGTCGGACGAGGAGATTTTCAACTCCTGCAAGATCGATCCGTGGTTCCTCGCGCAGATGCGCGGCATCGTCGAGACCGAGCAGAAGGTGCGCGATCACGGCCTGCCGCAGAACGCTTTCGCAATGCGCTCGCTGAAAGCGATGGGTTTCTCCGATGCCCGCCTTGCGGTGCTCGCCAACTCAACTGAGGCCGAAGTGAAAGCCGCGCGCCGCGCGCTCAATGTGCGCCCGGCCTTCAAGCGCATCGACACCTGCGCGGCCGAGTTCGCCTCGCCCACCGCCTACATGTATTCGACCTATGAAGCGCCGTTCGCGGGCAAGGTCGCGGACGAGAGCGATCCGTCCGATAAAAACAAGGTCGTCATTCTCGGCGGCGGACCGAACAGAATCGGCCAGGGCATCGAGTTCGACTATTGCTGCTGCCACGCCTGCTTCGCGCTGCATGACGCGGGCTATGAGACCATCATGGTCAACTGCAACCCGGAAACCGTCTCGACCGACTACGACACCGCCGACCGGCTGTATTTCGAACCGCTGACTGCCGAAGACGTGCTCGAAATCATCGACACCGAACGCTCGAAGGGCAAGCTGCACGGCGTCATCGTGCAGTTCGGCGGCCAGACCCCGCTCAAGCTCGCGCGCGCGCTGGAAGATGCCGACGTGCCGATCCTCGGCACCTCACCGGACGCCATCGATCTCGCGGAAGACCGCGACCGCTTCAAGCGCGTGCTCGACAAACTGCGGCTGACGCAGCCGAAGAACGGCATCGCCTATTCGGTCGAGCAGGCGCGGCTTGTCGCAGCTGAACTCGGTCTGCCTCTTGTCGTTCGTCCGTCCTACGTGCTTGGCGGCCGCGCGATGCAGATCATCCGCGAAGAATCACAGCTCGGCGATTATCTGCTCGGCACGTTGCCCGAGCTGGTGCCCGCCGACGTCAAGGCGCGTTACCCGAACGACAAGACCGGCCAGATCAACACCGTACTCGGCAAGAACCCGCTGCTGTTCGACCGCTATCTGTCGGACGCCACCGAAGTCGATGTCGATTGCCTGTGCGACGGCAAGGATACGTTTGTTGTCGGCATCATGGAGCATATCGAGGAAGCCGGCATTCACTCGGGCGACTCGGCCTGCTCGCTGCCGCCGCATTCGCTCGATGCCGCGACCATCGCGGAGCTTGAGCGCCAGACCCGCGAACTCGCGCTCGGCCTCGATGTCGTCGGTCTGATGAACGTGCAGTACGCCATCAAGGATGGCGAGATTTACGTCCTCGAAGTCAATCCGCGCGCTTCGCGCACCGTGCCGTTCGTCGCCAAGGTGGTCGGGCTGCCGGTCGCCAAGATCGCCGCGCGCGTCATGGCGGGCGAGAAGCTCGCCTCCTTCAATTTGAAGCCCAAGAAGCTTGGCCATGTCGGCGTCAAGGAATCGGTGTTCCCGTTCGCGCGCTTCCCCGGCGTCGATACTGTGCTCGGCCCGGAGATGAAATCGACCGGCGAGGTCATGGGCATCGACCGCTCGTTCCCGATCGCGTTCGCCAAGAGCCAGCTCGGTGGCGGCACCCGCGTGCCGCGCACCGGCACGGTGTTCATCTCGGTGCGCGAGAGCGACAAGGAACGCATTCTGGAGCCTGCGCGCATCCTGACCAAACTCGGTTTCAAGGTGATCGCCACCTCCGGCACCCAGCGTTACCTCGCCGATCACGGCGTTCCCGCCGACAAGATCAACAAGGTGCTGGAAGGCCGCCCGCATATCGTGGACGCCATCACCAATGGCGAGGTCCAGCTGGTGTTCAACACCACGGAAGGGCCGCAGGCGCTGGCGGATAGCCGCTCTCTGCGTCGCGCTGCCCTCTTGCATAAAGTGCCCTACTACACCACACTTTCAGGTGCCGTGGCGGCCACGCAGGGCATCCGCGCCTATCTGGGCGGAGATCTCGAGGTCCGCACCTTGCAGGGTTATTTTTCCGATCTTTGAGGTCTGACGCCGCCTCCGGGCGGATCGCCAGAACTGCGCGGGAACCAGTTCGTCCTGTGCATGTTCTTTTCGGTTTGGCCGCCAATGGCCTGACAGACAGTTTTTCAGGTTCGACTTTTGGCCGGACATGAAATCGAGGAATAGACGACATGGTTGAGAAGCTTCCGATCACCGCCGCAGGACTTACGGCTCTCGAAGATGAACTGAAGCAGCGCCAGTCGGTGGAGCGCCCGCGCATCATCGAGGCGATCGCGGAAGCGCGTTCGCACGGCGACCTGTCCGAGAACGCCGAATATCATGCTGCAAAGGAAGCTCAGTCGCACAATGAAGGCCGCATCGCGGAGCTTGAGGACAAGCTGGCGCGCGCCGACATCATCGACGTCTCGAAACTGTCGGGCGACACCATCAAGTTCGGCGCGACCGTGACGCTGATCGACGAGGACACCGAGAAGAAGGTGGTCTATCAGATCGTCGGCGAGACCGAGGCCGACGCCAAGAAGGGCCGCATCTCGATCACCTCGCCGCTCGCACGCGCACTTATCGGCAAGAAGAAGGGCACCTCGGTCGAGGTCGTCGCCCCCGGCGGCGCCAAGGCCTACGAGGTCGCCAAGGTCGACTGGAAGTAATTTTGCGCGACTATAGATTTATCTGACGAATGGCCGGATGCTCGTCCGGCCATTTTCGTTTGCAGAGGACGAGGCGGCATGCAGCGTTTTCACGTCGCGATATGGATGCTGGCGATCATGCTGACGGCATCTGCCGCCCACGCCGACGAATTGCTGCCGCTGCCGCCGGACCAGCCCGCGCAAACGCAATCGTCCGGACCGAAAGAAACCTCCGTTCATACCGGGCGGCCGCAATGCCTGCGCTGGACCGATGGATGTGTCAGTTGCACGCGCAACGACATCAAGGACAAACCCGCCTGCTCCAACATCGGCCCCGCCTGCCAGCCCACGGAGATCCGTTGCATTCAGGGCGAACCACCGCCCGGCAAAAGTGACGGCAAAACCCCGTAGGCCCGCCAATATGCCGCGGGCCACGCCTGCTTCGCACGTATTTTTGTTCGGCAATGGCTTGGTCCCGAATCGCGCCATGCGATACGATCCATCGTCGCCATCTTTACAACGGGAGGACCGATGAGCATCGACCGCGCACTCGCACCCTGGCAGCCGCAAGTTCTCAGCGTCCTGCGCTTCATGGCCGGACTTGAAATCCTTCAGCACGGCACGGCGAAGATCTTGCATTTTCCAACCGTGCCGCAATTCGCCAATCTTGCGATGGGCTCCCTGTCGTGGGTTGGCGGCGTGATCGAGTTGATCGGCGGCATCCTGATGGTGCTTGGCCTGTTCACGCGGCCGACCGCCTTCATCCTCTGCGGCTTCACGGCGGTGGCCTACTTCATGGTCCACGCCGGCAAGAGCTTCTATCCGATCCTGAACGGCGGCGAACTCGCGGTGCTCTACTGCTTCGTGTTCCTTTACATCTTCGCCGCAGGCCCCGGCCCGTGGAGCGTCGATGCCGCGCGCGGCAGAACCTGACTGCCTTATGGCCTGACGAAGAAAATCACCGTCAAAGCCGCGCCGATGGCCACCACCACGGCGCGGACTATTTTATCCGGCAGCATCTTCGCCCAGCCGACCCCGAAATAGCCGCCGACAGACGCCGCCACCATCGTCACGATGGCATGCGGCCAGTGCACCAGCCCGCCGAAAATCAACAGCACCGCCGCCACCGCCTGAATCAAAAAGGCGATGGTAATGCGGATCGCATTGGCCTTGTGGTAGTCGCCGCCCTCGAGAATGAGCAATGCGGCGAGGATGACGAAGCCGATACCCGCGCCGAAGAACCCGCCATAGATCGACACCACCACCATCAAGCCGTAGGCGGCGATGCGCACGCCGGTCTCCGCGCGCACCGACCATGGCTCGACGAATGTCCGGATCGGCCCGCTGAAGGCGAACAGCAATGTCGCGAACAAGAGCAGCCACGGCACCAGCGGCTTGAACCCGGCATTGCCGAGCCAGATCAAAAGCCCCGCGCCGATGGCGCCGCCGATCACGCCGATCACCGCGAACGGAACGAACTCGCGCCAATGCGATCTCACCTCGTTGCGGTACGCGGCCACGGTCGCGAGATTGGAGGGCGTAATCGCGACCGCGCTGGTGGCGTTGGCTTCCAGCGCATTCAACCCGCAGGCGATCATCGCCGCGAAGGACAGGAAGGTGCCGCCTCCGGCAACAGAATTGACCACGCCGGCGAGGAAGCCTCCTCCGGCCAGCATCAGAAAATCAGTCAAGCTCACGATGAACCCCAATCACGCCGGAATTGGCGCCAGCCCAGCGATTGAAAACGTGCTGTGTCTATCGCGAAACGGCGGACCGCCAGAAGCCGCATTCACGCAACACGGTCATGCGCGCGTTTAGACTTTCAATTCCAGCGGCACGGCGGGGGCGTATTTGGAATTGTGCAGCACCAGCGAGGTGCGCACGTTCTGCACGTGCGGCGCGGCCGTGAGGTTCGTGACGAAATCCTGAAAGGCCGCCATGTCGGACGCCACGCATTTCAGGATGAAATCGGTCTCGCCGGACAGCATCCAGCATTCGCGCACGATCGGCTGGGCGTTCACGAACGCCTCGAAGGCGCGCAGGTCCGCATCCGCCTGGCTCGACAGATGCACGGCAGCGAACACCGTGACATCGAAGCCGAGCGCCTTGGGGTCGAGCAGCCCGCGATAGCCGTGGATGTAGCCCTCGTCCTCCAGCGCCCGGACGCGCCGCAGGCAGGGCGGCGGCGAGATGCCGACGCGCTTGGCCAGTTCCACATTGGTGATGCGGCCATCCTCCTGGATCTCGTGCAGGATCTTGAGGTCGATGGCATCGAGTTGTTTGGTCACGGGCTCCCCGGCTCCTGTTCGCGGCGCAACAAATCGAGCTTGTAGCGGGCTCCAAGCGGTTGCGCAATTTTATTGCGCGGGTCCTAAGACCTGCTGGCTTGGGGAAAATTGCAGACCGGGGGTTGCAAATCTTGCATAGCTCGCAGGAAAGCCTACATTGTCCCGGCAAGACCATGAGCGCCGCGGTGGTGGCAATTTCTCCCTGATTTTCACCGATTTGCCACCGGTTTGCCGAAGGGCGCTTGGTCCTCAAGGTCAAATCGAAAGGTCATCCCATGGCCGGTCCACTCCACGCCAAAGTCGTCATCATCGGGTCCGGCCCGGCGGGTTACACCGCAGCAATTTATGCTGCGCGTGCGATGCTCGAGCCTGTCCTGATCCAGGGCATCCAGCCGGGCGGCCAGCTCACCATCACCACCGACGTGGAGAACTATCCGGGCTTCTCCGATGTCATCCAGGGCCCCTGGCTGATGACGGAGATGGAGAAGCAGGCGACCCATGTCGGCGCGAAGATCGTCACCGACCACGTCAACAAGCTCGAGCTTGGGCAATCGCCGTTCCGCATCACCTGCGATTCCGGCGACGTCTATCTCGCGGAGGCCGTGATCCTTTCGACAGGCGCACAGGCGCGCTGGCTCGGCATTCCCTCCGAGGAAGCCTTCAAGGGCTTCGGCGTCTCGGCCTGCGCCACCTGTGACGGCTTCTTCTACCGCAACAAGGAAGTCATCGTGGTTGGCGGCGGCAACACCGCGGTCGAGGAAGCCCTGTTCCTCACCAACTTCGCCTCCTCGGTGACGCTCGTGCATCGCCGTGACAGCCTGCGCGCCGAACGCATCCTGCAGGATCGCCTGTTCAAGCATCCCAAGATCAAGGTGGTGTGGGACAGCGAGATCGCGGAAATCACCGGCGAGCAGAACCCCTCGAAGGTCACGCACGTCCGCTTGCGCAATCTCAAGACCGGCGCGATCACCGAACAGGCCGCCGACGGCGTGTTCATCGCCATCGGCCACGCGCCCGCGACCGAACTGGTGCAGGGCCAGCTCAAGCTGAAACCCTCGGGCTATGTCGAGATCGCCTCGCATTCCACCGCGACCTCCGTGCCCGGCGTGTTCGCTGCCGGCGACGTTGCCGATGAACATTACCGGCAGGCCGTGACGGCCGCCGGCATGGGCTGCATGGCCGCGCTCGAAACCGAACGCTTCCTCGCCGCCCGTGCGAGCGAACGCGCCGCAGCGGAGTAATCATGGCCCGATCTCACGACGGACTGACCGATATGGACTGGGACAAGCTGAAGGTGTTTCACGCCGCAGCCGAGGCCGGCAGCTTCACGCATGCGGGCGAACAGCTCGGGTTGTCGCAATCCGCCGTGTCGCGCCAGGTCAGCGCGCTGGAGCAGGAATTGTCGGTGTCGCTGTTTCACCGCCATGCCCGCGGCCTGATCCTCACCGAACAGGGCGACCTGCTGTTCCGCACCGCGCATGATGTCTTCATGCAGTTGCAGGCCGCGCGCGCCAAGCTGACCGACAGCCGCGAGCGGCCGAGCGGCGAACTGAAGGTGACGACCTCGCCCGGCCTTGGCATCAACTGGCTGGTGCCGCGGCTCACCGAATTCACCTCGCTCTACCCGGAAATCCGGCTGGCGCTGACGCTGACCGACGAGGAACTCGACCTCTCGATGCGCGAGGCCGACGTCGCGCTGCGCACCCGCAAGCCGACGCAGCCCGATCTCATTCAGCGGAAATTGTTTTCAATCGGCTTCCATGCCTATTGCTCGCCGGACTACGCCAAGAAATTCGGCACGCCGCGTACGCTGGAGGAACTCGACAATCACCGGCTGATCGTGCTCAACGCGCAGAACCTGCCGCCGCATCTGCAGAACAGGAACTGGCTGATCGAGGCCGGACGCAACGGTGGCGGCCCGCGCGAACCGTTCTTCAAGGTCAACAACGTGCTCGGTCTTGTCCGTGCCTGCCAGCAGGGTATCGGTATCGCCGCGCTGCCGGATTACCTCATCGATGACGCCAATCGCCTACTGCAACTTTTCGGCGAGGACGATTCAATTCAACTCGATGCGTATTTTGTCTATCCCGAAGAATTGAAGTCGGTGGCCCGCGTCCAGGTATTCCGCGATTTCATCGTCAGCAAGGCGCAACGCTGGCCGTCATAGCCAGGGATGTATGCAAAATGTCGTAGGTGAGAATGTCGCACGCATCTTGCGCATGACTGACATTCCAAACCTGCTGTTGCGATACATCGTTGTTCGATACGATACTCTTTTCATCCGATGCACTGGTTCGCATCCTGTCCCCTCCTCCTGCGGACTCTGTGTATCGGAAACTTTCCAGAAGGCCGTTAGCTGATTGGAAAGACGATCGTATCGGCCTCTCAAGGCTGTCGACTAACAAGCCGGGCGCGAGCCCGGCTTTTTTCGTATGCAGGATTCTTTCACATGGTGATAATCGTCTTCACCATTGCGTGATTGCCTCACGACGGCAGCCCCAGCCTCGCCAGACGCAGCGCGTTACCGATCACGCTGACAGACGACAACGCCATCGCCGCAGCCCCGATCGCAGGCGACAGCAGCAGGCCGAAGGCCGGATACAAAATACCGGCCGCGATCGGCACGCCGGCCGCGTTGTAGAGGAACGCAAACGCTAGATTCTGGCGGATGTTGCGCATGGTCGCGACCGACAATGCGCGCGCCTGCACGAGGCCCATCAGGTCGCCGCGCAATAGCGTAATGCCCGCGCTCTCAATGGCGGCATCGGTGCCGCCGCCCATCGCGATGCCGACATCGGCTGCCGCCAGCGCGGGCGCATCGTTGACGCCGTCACCGACCATCGCGACACGACGGCCCTGCTTCTGCAATCGCTGCACCGCTTCGCTTTTGTGTTCGGGCAACACATCGGCCTCGACCTCGGTGATACCGAGCTGCGAAGCGACCGCGCGCGCGGTGGCGATATTGTCGCCCGTCAGCATCACGACATGCAATTTTGCAGCGCGCAGCCACTCGAGCGCAGGCCGTGCGCTGTCTTTCACCGGATCGGCAATAGCGATCACGCCGCGCACGACGCCATCGACAGCGGCATAGATCGCCGTCGCACCCTGCCCGCGCTGCTCTTGCGCGGCGTCATCGAGCATTGATGTGTCGATCTTCAGATCCCGCATCAGCACGGCATTGCCGAGCGCGATGGTCTTGCCCTCCACGCGGCCGCTCGCGCCCTTGCCGGACGGCGAGTCGAAGTCCTCGACCTTGCTGAATGCCAGTTGGCGCCGCTTTGCTGACGCGACGATGGCGGCCGCGAGCGGATGCTCGCTCGCCTGCTCGACGCTGGCGGCCAGGCGCAGCAATTCGTTCTGGCTGAAGCCTTCCACCGTCTCGATGCCGACGACATCGGGCTTGCCCTGCGTCAGCGTGCCGGTCTTGTCGATCACGAAGGTGTCGATCTTTTCCATCCGCTCCAGCGCGTCGGCGTCGCGCACCAGAATGCCGGTGCGCGCGCCGCGCCCGATGCCGACCATGATCGACATTGGCGTGGCGAGGCCGAGCGCACACGGACAGGCAATGATCAGCACCGTCACCGCCGCGATCAGCGCGAACGAATACCGCGGCTCCGGCCCGAACACGGCCCATGCGATGAAGGCGAGAGCCGCCGCCGCGATCACCGCCGGCACGAACCAGCCCGCGACATGATCGGCCAGCCGCTGCACCGGTGCGCGCGAACGCTGCGCCTTGGCAACGAGATCGACGATGCGCGACAACACCGTGTCGCGCCCGACCCTGTCGGCGACCATGACAAGCCCGCCGCTCTGGTTCAGCGTGCCGCCGATCACCGCCGCGCCAGCTTCCTTGGTGACCGGCATCGATTCACCCGTCACCATCGATTCATCGACGGCGGAGCGTCCCTCTTGCACCGTGCCGTCCACTGGCACGGTTTCGCCGGGCCGCACCCGCAACAGATCGCCGACCGCGACATCGTCGAGCGCGATGTCTTCCTCAACTCCATTCTTGATGCGGCGCGCGGTTTTCGGCGCGAGCGACAGCAGCGCGCGGATCGCGCCGGAGGTTTTCTCGCGCGCGCGCAATTCCAGCACCTGCCCGAGCAGCACCAGCGTCACGATCACCATTGCGGATTCGAAATACACCGCGACGCCGCCATGCGTGTCACGGAACGCTTCGGGGAACGCCTGCGGCATAAGCACCGCCGCGACGCTGTAGAGATAGGCGATGCCGGTGCCCATCGCGATCAGCGTGAACATGTTGAGATTCCACGTCGCAACCGACCGCCAGCCACGCACGAAGAACGGCGCGCCGGCCCACAGCACCACCGGCGTTGCAAGCGCCAGCGACAGCCAGTTCGACCATTGCGGCGACAGCAGATGCCGGCCGAACAGGTGCCCGCCCATCTCGATTACGAACACCGGCACGGTGAGCACCAGCGCAATCCAGAAGCGGCGGCGCATGTCGATCAGTTCGGGATCGGGCTTGTCGTCGAGCGACACGGTTTCCGGCTCCAGCGCCATGCCGCATTTCGGGCATGAACCGGGACCGACCTGACGCACTTCGGGATGCATCGGACACGTGTAGATCGTGCCGGGCGCTGCTTCCGGCTCCGGCTGTTTTGGCGCGAGGAATTTCTCCGGCTCCGCCGCAAAACGGTCGTGGCAACGCTGCGAGCAGAAAAAATATTCGGTGCCTCTATAAGAGAAGCGCCCGCCCTTCGGCGCCTGTGGGTCGACCTTCATGCCGCAAACCGGATCGATCGCGACCGGCGCTTCATCCGCAGGCGCAGCGGTTTGGTGGCAGCAGGAGCCGTGATGCGCCTCATGGGCGAGCGCGGCAGGCGCCGCCGGTTTCTCTGTGTGAGAACCGCAGCAATCCGTTTTCCCGTTCGCGTCGTGAGCCATCATATCCACCTTGATCTTTATACCCCTAGGGGGTATATGGACGATATGAGAGACGAGATCAAGTCATCCTGCCGAAAACGGCTGAAACGTATCGAAGGCCAGGTCCGCGGTCTCAGCGACATGATCGAGGCCGACCGTTACTGCATCGACGTGGTGACGCAGATCGCCGCCGCGCGCGCCGCCCTGCGCCGCGTCGAGGAGGAAATCCTGCGCGATCATGTGGCTCACTGTGTGGAACACGCGATCCATTCGGGCGACAAGGCCGACCAGCGCAGGAAGATCGCCGAACTGATGGATGTGGTGAGCCGCGCCGACCGCTAATGCCGGATCATTCCCGATCCGGCACTTTTCGGTCGCGTTTGAACGAACCCGTCAACGGATTCGTAAACTTAACAAACAGCCGATGGCATCACGGATGCCAAGTTTACAACTTCTTACGGAACGCCGGCCTAGGTTGCATGCAATCGCGTATCCTCGCCATTGCAGCCGGTTTCCATGCTCAAAATTTATAATTGTATCGCAACCGCCCACGATCTGAGGCTGGTCGTTCTCGCGGCGATAGTCTGCGCACTGTCATCCTTCGCCACGTTCCGCCTGATGCATCACGCCCGCACCGTGCAGGGGCAGATGCATCGCATCTGGCTGGCGGTGTCGGCGGTGTCCATCGGCTTCGGCATCTGGTCGACGCACTTCATCGCGATGCTCGCCTTCTCTCCGGGAATCCCGAGCGGCTACAACATCGCCCTCACCGCGCTGTCGCTGATGGCCGCCATTCTGTTGACCGGCGGCGGCCTCGCAATCGCGATGATCCCGGGCTTGCGCGCAGGCCCCGCTCTGGGCGGCGCCGTCGTCGCGGGCGGCATCGCCGCGATGCATTACACCGGCATGGCCGCGTTCGAGATCGCCGGCATCGTGGTCTGGGATTTCACGCTGGTCGCATGGTCCATCGTGCTCGGCGCGGTGCTTGGCGCGATCGCGCTGCCGGTCGGCCTGCATGACACATCCGAAAAGTGGAAAGCCGCCGGCGCCGTGCTGCTGACGCTGGCGATCTGCAGCCATCACTTTACCGGCATGGCCGCGGTCACCATTCTTCCCGATCCGAACATCGCCGTTCCCGCCACCGCGCTGCCCCCGGCCCTGCTCGCCATTCTGGTTTGCGCCGCAAGCTTCACCATCATCCTGCTCTCGCTGACCGCGGTCGCACTCGATGTCCGCGACAGGCGCCGCGCCGAGCTTGAGACCGACCGGATGCGCGGCCTCGCCAACGCTGCCGTGGAAGGCCTCGCGGTCTGCGACGGCGACACCATCGTGACCGTCAATGACAGCTTCGCCCAGCTGGTCGGCCTGCCGTCGGCTGCGCTGGCCGGCAGCAAGCTCGATCTCTGCCTGCCGGACGACACCGCGCGCGAACGGCTGCTGACCTCGTCGAACCAGCCGATGGAGGTGACCTTGCGTCACCATGAGGGAACGATGATTCCGGCGGAAGTGATCCTGCGGCCGATCGACTACGCAGGCCGCCCTCATCACGTCATCGCCGTGCGCGACCTGCGCGCGCGCAAGAAGAACGAGCAGCACATCCATTATCTCGCGCATCACGATGCGCTGACCTCGCTGCCCAACCGCACCTATTTCAATGCGGCGATCGATCAGGCGCTCAAGGCGTTGCCGGCCGACGGCAAGCTCGCCGTGCTCTGCCTCGATCTCGACCGCTTCAAGGAGGTCAACGACCTGTTCGGCCATGCCGCCGGCGACAGGGTTCTGCAAACCGTCGCCAACCGCATCGGCATCCTGCTGAACAACGGACAGATCATGTCCCGCCTCGGCGGCGACGAATTCGCGATCCTGCTGCCGAACATCGTCAGCATCGATTCCGTGCGGCGCTTTGCCGAAGGCGTTCTCGAAACCCTGCGCGTCAAGGGCGACACGCCCGAGACCGACAGCATTTCCAGCAGCATCGGCATCGCGATCTATCCGGACGACGCCGACGACCGCCAGAACCTCCTCAACCATGCCGACACCGCGCTGTATCGCGCCAAGACCGAAGGCCGCAACACCTATCGCTTCTTCGAGGCGAAGATGGGCGCCGAAGTCCGCGAGCGGCGGATGATCGAGCACGATCTGCGTCATGCGGTGGCGCGCAACGAGTTGCGGCTGGTCTATCAGCCCCAGCACGACATCCAGAACAACGCCGTCACAGGTTTCGAGGCGCTGCTGCGCTGGAAGCACCCCACGCGCGGCGACATTTCGCCGATGGTGTTCATCCCGATCGCGGAAGACGCCGGCGCGATCCTCGGCATCGGCGAATGGGTGCTGCGCACCGCCTGCCGCGAAGCCGCGTCATGGCCGCAGCCCTTGACCATCGCGGTCAACGTCTCGACCCTGCAGATTTACGATCCGAATTTCGCGCAGCTCGTGCACGGCATCCTGCTGGAAACAGGCCTGCCGCCGAGCCGGCTCGAACTCGAGATCACCGAAACCGCACTGGTGCGCGATCTCAACCGCGCGCTGTTGACGCTGCGCCAGATCAAGGCGCTTGGCGTTCACATCGCGATGGACGATTTCGGCACCGGCTATTCGTCGTTGTCCAACCTGCGCGCCTTCCCGTTCGACAAGATCAAGATCGACGGCTCCTTCATCAAGTCGGTCGACAACAACGAACAGGCGGCGACCATCGTGCGCACGGTGCTCGGGCTCGGGCGCGGGCTCGGCCTGCCGGTGCTGGCCGAAGGCGTCGAGACCGCGGGCGAGATGAAATTCCTGCGCGATCAGAACTGCGACGAGATTCAGGGCTACCTGATCGGCCGCCCGGCGGCGATCGAGGATTTCCGGCACTTCACGCACAATGAAGAGCCGGCCGAAATTGCGGATGAGCCGGTCGTGGAATTGAAGGCGGGATAAGGGAACGCCGACGTCGGCCATGGCATAGCACTAGACTCTCCAGATAACGCTCATAAAGCGAATTCAACTCATCGCTCCAGTATTCGTACCGATCATTGTCGTTATGGCTGTGGCGGCGTTTTGGGCTGCAAAATAATCGTCATGCAGAAGTCGACGAAATCAAAAACGATTTTCTTTGCTTGCATTGGTCACACCTATTGCGTGGCGCGAATCGAGTTCGCGCGGAAGATTTCCGTAACGTTGGGGACTTCAACTAACGCGGCAGCAATAATTCCGCTTACGAGTCAAAGAAATACACGGGAGTGAATTTCCCGCAATGTGTAGATTTTTTTGTGTGTGATGAAAAAAACTACGCGCATGAAATGCGTGACTGGAAAAATCATGTCGCGATCCACCAACTCGCCGAATCTCCGCACAGATTTGAAAGTCTCACGCCTACGTATGAGACTTGGAACGTTCAAAATAAAATTCATAAATCATTTACAATTCGTGACAGCAAGCGCGCGCCGCGAAAGTGGTCTATTACGCTATGCCGATAAGTGATTATCGAGTCGCGCTAATTTCTGCTCATTCCATGAGAGGGAACTGTGAACGGCGCGCATCTCATCTTGGCGAAGCTGCAAGCGTTTAAGCACAATCAACTTGCCGGTGGATAACGCCGATTTAGAGAATGGTACAGTTGGGTGGGATCGAACCACCGACCTCCGGATCCACAATCCGGCGCTCTAACCAGCTGAGCTACAACTGCATCCTTCGTCGCGCCACAAGGGCTGCGAACGCGCGGAAACTAGGGGCAGCGCCCGGCTTTGGCAAGACCGGACAAGCCATTCTGTAACAAGAGATTCTATCAAATTGCGGGCCGGCGGCGCAGGCGAAATCCGCCCTCGCCGAGGCACCCGGAATACGAAAACGGCCGGGCAAGCCCGGCCGTTCGCAGCTAAATCTTTAAAATCGCTCAGGCGACGTTCTGGAACGCCTTGGTGACGCTGGCCTTGATCGGCTCGACGGTCTCGGTCGCGACTTTCTGGCCGAATTCGGCAAGGTCCTTCGACTGCGCGGTGAGGGTCTCGAACTGCTTGCGCGCATGGGCGTTCACCAGTTCCGCTGCTTCCGGCAGCGAGCCGACGCCGACCAGCGACTGGGCGAAATCGAACGATGCGACGACGTTGGCCTGGGCAATCTCGACGAGCTTGGCGGTGAAGCCGCTCGCGCCCTTGGCAGCCGACGCATAAACGGCTTCCAGCGCCTCGTTGTTGCTCTCGGCGGCGGCCTTGAACTTCTGGTAGCCGTCGCGGGCCTGATTGACGCCGTTTTCGGCAAACGCGCGGAACTGCTCGGGAATCTGGAACGAAGGGGCGGTGAAAAACGATTGCGTGCTCATATTGGCGTGTCCTCAGCCTGTGAAAATTGAGGCCACGCGCAGCCCGGATAATCGACCGGCCACCAGCCTCTGACCACACCAATATAAGCCGCTTTTTGTGCATTGCAACAAACTTATTGCAATGCGCTAGTTTTGTTCTAAGCGATTGATCTAGCGTGGCTTTGCGCTATCCATCGCCGCCCGTGTGACCGCCTGCCCCATTTCCGAAGCCTGCTCGGCCAGCGTCTTCATCTGGGCCTGCACGTATTCGGAGTGTAGCCGCATCACGTCGGTCAGGTCCGAGGCATGAACCAGCTGCTGGGCGTAGGAGAGCGAGGCCTGGACGTTCTTTTCCGCAAAGGAGATCGCCTTGGCGGTGATGTCCTTGGCGTTGGCGCGTGCCGCCTCGCCGGTGCCCGTCAGCGTGCTGGCGGTCTGGTGGGCTTGCCCAAGGAAGCTCTCGAACGCCTTGCGGGCCTGATCGAAGCTGGCCTCGGCCATCGAGCGCATTTCCTGGGGGATTTCGAAACGATTGTTGTCAGCCATGGCATCGCTCCTGTTCGTACCTGCCTGCTTGCCGCCTCATGAAGACCAACGGACGGCAGGGCCGCGCGGTTCCTGCATCATGACAGCGCGGCGTGACAGCCATCCCTCCTTATCGTGCCGTGGGCGGAATTTTTTGCAATCGCCTGCGGCATCGTTGCGGACAGCGTCATTCCAATTAACGTTATCGCCGGTTTGGGCCGCAGCCTCCCTCCGCCCAATGGACTCCCCCTCATCCCCATTGATAATCAGCCCGTAAGACCCACATCGGGCAGCCGAATTTGCCCGAACAGGATTCCAACCGTTGTCCCGAGCCGCGATGTCCCTGCAAGCGATCCAGAACGAGCGGCTCTCGGCATTGTGCCTGAGCGCCGCGCCCGCCTGGCTGTGGTCGGAGAGCGGCGAACACCTGCTGTGGGCCAATGCCGCGGGCTGCGCGTTCTTCCGCGCGCCGGACGAGGATGCGCTCTTGGCGCGCACGTTCGGTCCCGCCGATCCGTACCGCCGTCTCGTGAAACAACTGGCTTTGAGCCTTGCGCCGTCCGGCGCGCTGCGGCTGGAACGGCTGCACGGTTTCGGCGCGCCGCTCGGCGGCCTGATGACATGCGGCTGCGCGCGGATGTCGCTCGATGGCGAGGCCGGTGTTCTGATCGCCGCCGAATGGCCGGGTGGAAAGACGCTGCCGTTTGCCGATCGCCTCACCGCGCTGATCGAAGGCATCGATGAGCCTGCCGCCGCGTTCGTGAGTGGACGCCTCGCAGGCGGCAACGCCGCAGCCCGCGCGCATGACGATGCGCTCGAGGAGTTGGCCGCACTCACGCTGCCGCCGCATTTTGCCGCGCAAGGTTCCAGCGAGGTTGAGACGCCGATCGGGCCTGCCACGATTCACCCTGCAGGAACGGGGGCGGACAGCGCGCTGATCGTGCTGCTGCATGGGCTCGCCATGCGCCCGCGCCCCGACAAATCCGTTGACGCAATCCCTGCGCCTGTTGCCGAACCGGAGGCGACGGGCCACGTTGTCCCCACGCATGCGCAGGCCGATACCGCTCCGGCCGCGCCCACGCCTCTTTTGTCAGACGAGTTCTCCATGGACGACAGCGCGGATTCCGACAGCCTTCCCGTAACGCCGGCCGCCGCGCCGCCGGAGGTCTCCGCCGAGGAACGGCGGCGGCAGCCGCTGCGCTTCACATGGGCGATGGACGCCGAGGGCCGTTTCACGTTCGGCGCGGGCGAATTCACCAAGCTGATCGGCGCGCAGACTGCCGCTGCGTTCGGCAGGCTCTGGAGCGAGGTCAACACAGCCCTCGCGCTCGACCCTGAGAACCGCATGGCGCAGGCGATCGCGACGCGCGAGACCTTCAGCAACATCCTGTTGCACTGGCCCGCCGATGGCGTCAGCGCGCGGCTGCCGGTCGAGATGTCGGGCCTGCCGGTTTATGCTCACGATCGCGTCTTTACGGGCTATCGCGGCTTCGGCATCTGCCGCGACCTCGACGGCCTCACCCGCGCCGCCGCGCAGCGCCGCCAAGATACTCTGCAAGGCACGCCGTTCGACGCGGCCCCGCCGCCTGAGACAACGTCCGAACCGGAATCCGAATCCAGATCACTGTCCGCCGCCGCCATCTCCGATCAACCGGCACCCAGCAATGACGAGCCCGCCAATGTCGTCCCGTTCCGGCCCGCCAATGACGATGCGCGGGCGCCCGCACTGACGCCCGGCGAGAACAGCGCGTTTCAGGAACTGGCGCGGCAACTCTCCGAACGGCTGGAGCAAGAGGCCGAGCGGCGGCATGGCGCAGACCACGAGGAAGAAGAAGCCAACGACAGCCGCGCCGCACAGCCGCACGACGACGAGATTTTCGGCGCAGCCGACGAGCCGCATGAGGCCGCGCCCGCGCAACCCGAGCGCGCCGCGACGCTTGCGCAAAACACCACTATCTACGACCTGCTGCCCTCAGGCGTGCTGGTCTATCGCGGCGACCGCCTGCTTTACGCCAACCCGGCCTTCCTCGCGGCAACAGGTTATGTGGGGCTCGCCGCGCTCAACGCGGATGGCGGGCTCGGCGCGCTCTATGTCGGGCCGGGCATCGCGGATGCAGCCGGTGACGGCACGCCGATCAAGCTCTCCACCGTGTCGATGGGCGCGCACAATGCGTACGACGCAAAGCTTCACACGGTCGATTGGGATGGCGAAAGCGCGACGGCCTTGATGCTTTCGCCGCAGCCTGCAACGCCGCAAGCCGAGCCGGTCGCTCCGGTGGCCGTTGCCACGCCGCCATCGCCGCAGGACCGCATCGAGGCCGACGAACTCGCCACCATTCTGGAAACGACTGCCGAAGGCGTCGTGATGTTCGACGGCGACGGCCGCATCAGTGCCTGCAACCGCAGCGCCGAAGCCCTGTTCAGCCGCGACGGGGCGGAGCTTGAAGGCCGCAACCTGATCGAGCTGTTCGCCCCGGAAAGCCAGCGCGCGGTGATCGACTATCTCGAAGGCATCAAGTCCGGCGCCATGCAGGGCCTGCTTGAACACGGCCGCGACGTGCTCGGCCGCGCGCCCGGCGGCGGCGCGATGGCGCTCTCCATCACCATGGGCCGCACCAAGCCGGACAGCGCGCGCTACTTCGCGGTGTTTCGCGACAAGGCGCATGCCGCGCCACGGCTGGATCAAGCCAAACGCGCCGACGAGCGGGCCGCCAATGCGAAAGCCGATCTGCTGGCCCGCCTCAGCCATGAGGTGCGCGCGCCGGTCAACGCCATCATCGGATTCGCCGACGTGATGATCGAGGAGCGTTTCGGCGCGCTCGGCAACGAACGCTACGCCGACTACATGAAGGACATCCGCGCCTCCGGCGAGCGCGTCATCGCCATCATCGACGACATGCTGGACCTGTCGCGGATCGAATCCGGCAAGCTCGATCTTGATTTCGCACGGCAGGATCTCAACGCGCTGGTCGAGCAATGCGTCGGCGTGATGCAGCCGCAGGCCAACCGCGAGCGCATCATCATCCGCTCGTCGCTGACGCACGGTCTGCCGTCGATTCAGGCCGATGCGCAGGCGCTGCGCCAGATCGCGCTGACCCTGATCGGCTGCGCCATCCATCTCGCCAATGCGGGCGGACAGGTGATCGTCTCGACCGCGCTCAACGATCTCGGCGAAGTGGCGCTGCGCATCCGCGACACCGGCCACGGCATGAACGACAATGAAATCGCAGCGGCAATGGCGCCGTTCCGCACGCCCTCGCCCGCCGACGAAGTCGCGGCGGGCAACGGCACCAATCTGTCGCTTGCCAAGGCGCTGGTGGAGGCCAATCGCGGCCGCTTCCACATCAAGAGCGCGCCGAACACCGGCACGCTGATCGAGGCGGTATTCTCGCAGGCCGCCGCGACGGCTTAATCGCTACGTAATTAAGTGAGTGTCGTCCCCGCGCAGGCGGGGACCCAGATTCAATCATCCGCAGTAATAAGATGGGTTCCCGCTTTCGCGGGAACGACGACGGAGAGTTACAGCGCCACCTTGTAGTCGGCCTCGGTCTTGGCCTTGACGTCATCGAGCGTCACGCCGTCGGCGAGTTCGATCAGCGTCATGCCGCCCGAGCCGTGCTTGTCGATGGTGAACACCGCGAGGTCGGTGACGACGAGATCGACCACCTTCTGGCCCGTGAGCGGCAGCGTGCACTTGTGCAGCAGCTTGGGGCCGTCCTTGGCCGAATGCTCCATCACCACGACGACGCGCTTGACGCCCGCGACGAGGTCCATCGCGCCGCCCATGCCCTTCACCATCTTGCCGGGGATCATCCAGTTGGCGAGGTCGCCGTTCTGCGCGACCTGCATCGCGCCGAGAATGGACAGATCGATGTGGCCGCCGCGGATCATGCCGAACGAATCCGCGCTGGAGAAATAGCTGGTGTCCGGCAGTTCGGTGACGGTCTGCTTGCCGGCGTTGATGAGGTCGGGGTCTTCCTCGCCCGCAAAGGGAAACGGCCCGGTGCCGAGCATGCCGTTCTCGCTCTGGAGCGCGACGTCGATGCCGTCGGGAATGTAGTTCGAAACCAGCGTCGGGATGCCGATGCCGAGATTGACGTAGAAGCCGTCGCGCAATTCCTTCGCGGCGCGCGCGGCCATCTGTTCGCGGGTCCATGCCATGATGGTTCTCCTGAATTAAGCGCGCTGGCGCACGGTGCGCTGCTCGATGTGTTTCAGCTTCGGATCGACCGCGACGATGCGCTTGACGAAAATGCCGGGCGTGTGGATCTGGTCGGGATCGAGTTCGCCCGCGGGCACCAGATGCTCGACTTCCGCCACCGTCATGCGCGAGGCGGTCGCCATCATCGGGTTGAAGTTGCGCGCGGTCTTCCGATAGATCAGGTTGCCGGCGGTGTCGCCCTTCCAGGCGTGGACGATGGAGAGGTCCGCGAACAGCGCGCGCTCCATCACATAGGTCTCGCCGTCGAAGTCCTTCAGCTCCTTGCCTTCCGCCGCCAGCGTGCCGACGCCGGTCTTGGTGTAGAAGGCCGGGATGCCCGCGCCGCCCGCGCGGATGCGCTCGGCTAGCGTGCCCTGCGGATTGAATTCAAGCTCGAGTTCGCCCGCGAGAAACATCTGCGCGAAAGTCTTGTTCTCGCCGACATAGGACGAGATCATCTTCCTGATCTGCTTCTTCTCCAGCATCTTGCCGAGGCCGATGCCGTCGACGGCGGCATTGTTCGACACCACCGTGAGGTTCTTCACCCCGCTGTCGCAGATCGCGTTCGCCAGCGTTTCGGCGATACCGCACAGACCGAAGCCGCCGGACATGATCATCATGCCGTCGCGGAGCGTGCCTTCCAGCGCCGATTTGGCGTCGGGATATACCTTGTTCATGTTCAACCCATTCCAGTGGACACGACGGCAACCCGCCGGGCTGATAATGTTCTTAGGCGCAATCCGGAAAAGCCGTCAATTCAGCAATAATAGGCAATCGGCTCGCTTTCATGACCGGGCCATATCCCCCGGCCTGCGGATATGGGCCTGCGGGAGGTGTGGCAAAGGCCCTTCAAGCCTTGAAAGCGTCAAGAAAACGGATCAAGTTGCCCGCGGCCGGGGCGGCCTTCTGGATCGCCCGCAATCATGACATCGAACCGGAACGTTTTATTTGACCACGCACGCGATCAGACGCCTTGCTTTGCCCGTGGCGGTCGTCCTCGGCGTCATGCTGGCCGGCCTGCTCGCAAGCTCGTGGTTCATCGATCGCAATGCCGTCCGGCAGGCCGTCGAAACCCAGATCCGCGACGCCACCGGCCTTGAGCTTGTCGTCACCGGCAAAACCGATGTCTCGCTGTTTCCCTCCGCGCGCGTGGTTCTCCACGGCGTCGCCCTGAAGGGCAGCACTGATCACGATGCGCCGCTCAGCACCGATCAGCTTCAGGCCAAACTGAGCCTGTTCGGGCTGATCGCCGGACATTACCGCGTCACCGATGTCGCGCTGCGCGCGCCGCGCATTCGCCTGACCGTGGATTCCGGCGGCCACTCCAACTGGACCCCGATCATCCAGACCTTCGCCCGCGAGGTGAAGCCCGCCGAAACCCGCGACGTCTGGTTTTCCGACGTCAAGATTTCCGACGGCACCCTCATTTATCGCGATGCCAGGAGCCGTGCCGATGAGACGGTGGGCGGCATCGACCTCGCAATCTCGCTGCCGTCCGGCTCGCGGAGCTTCTCCGTGCAAGGTCAGGCGACGTGGCACAACGAGCAGCTCGACGGCAGCTTCACCATCGCGGATTTCATCGCGGCCGTGGGCGGCGAGAAATCCGGCCTGAAGGTCAAGCTCTCCGGCACGCCGCTGAAACTGTCGTTCGACGGCACCATGACCAACCGTTCGAGCCTGCTGCTCGACGGCACGCTCACCGCCAACACCGCCTCGCTGCGCGGCCTGACGCGCTGGGCGGGACATGAACTGCCGGGCAGCAACGGTTTCGGGCCGTTCTCGCTGAAGGCGCGCGCCAATGTCGTCGGCAACTCCGTGGCGCTCACCAACGTCTCCACCTCGCTCGACGGCAACGCCGCCGAGGGCGTGCTGACCTTCAACAACAGCACCGGCCAGCAGACCCTGCAGGGCACGCTGGCTGCCGACGCGCTCGACCTCACGCCCTATCTCGGCACCATCCGCCTGCTTGCGGACTCGCATGAATGGAACCGGCAGTCGTTCGACCTGCGCGCGCTGTCGGAAACCAATCTCGACATCCGCCTCTCGGCGGCGAAGGTGACGGTGGGCTCCTCGCGCATGGGCCGCACCGCGCTCGGCGCGAACTTGCGCAACGGCACGCTGGCGCTTTCGATCGGCGAGGCGCAGGTGTTCGGCGGCATCGTCAAGGGCTCGCTCTCGATCAGCCGGATCGACGAGGGCGCCAACGTCAAGGCGCAGTTCGGCTTCACCGATGTCGATCTCGAAACCAGCGCCGCCGAACTGTTCGACATCCGCGCGCTGCGCGGCCGTGGCGATCTCAACCTGACGCTGGAGGCGCAGGGCGCGAGCGCCTTCGCGCTGACGCAGACGCTCGACGGGACCGCCGTGCTGACCGGCCGCAACGGCGCGCTCTCAGGCTTCAACGTCGAACAGCTGCTGCGGCGGCTGGAACGCCGGCCTTTGTCGGGCGCGGGAAGCTTCCGTTCCGGCTCCACGCCGTTCGACAAATTGCGGATCGCCGTCACCATCAATGACGGCATGGCGCATGCGGATGACATCACGCTCGACGGGCCTGCGACCCGCGTGACGCTGACCGGCGCCGCCTCGATCCCGTCGCGCGAATACGATCTGAAGGGCACTGCCGAGCTGAAATCCGCCTCCGGCGCGCCGCCGGAATTCCAGCTGCCATTCGTGGTGCAGGGCCCGTGGGACGATCCGTTGATCCTGCCGGATTCCGACATTCTGATCCGGCGCTCGACCGTGACTGCGCCGCTGCTCGATTCACTTAAGGATCACAAGGCGCGCGATGCCGTAAAACGAGTGATCGAACGGCTGTCGGGCAAGAAGCCCGCACCTGCCGAGGCAGCGCCACCTGCCGCTGCCGCGCCGGAGGCCGCAGCACCCGCCGCCCCGGCTCCCGCCGCGCCAGCACCCGCTGCACCGTCCACAGCAGGAACGCCTGCGACGCAGGGCATCGCCCCGCAGCAGAAGTGAGCTAGAGCGGCGCGGCGTTCTCGCCGCGGTCGCTTGAGAGCTTCGAGGCCAATGACGCGGCTACAATCACCATCGCGACGAACGCCACGATCAGCGTGCAGATCGCATTGATCTCCGGCTTCACGCCGAGCCGCACCTCCGAATAAATCCGGATCGGCAGCGTCGAGGACCCCGGCCCTGTGGTGAAACTCGCGATCACCAGATCGTCCAGCGACAATGTGAAGGCCAGCATCCAGCCAGCGGCAATCGACGGCCAGATCAAAGGCAGCGTCACCGCGGCGAACGCCCCCGCCGGGCTGCAGCCGAGATCCATCGCCGCTTCCTCAAGGCTTCGGTCAAGCCCGTTGAGGCGCGCCTGCACCACCACCGCGACGAAGCACATCGTCAACGTGGTGTGTGCAATGACGACGGTCCAGAACCCGCGCTCGGCATTGATGGCGACGAACAACAGCAGCAGCGACAGCCCGGTGATGACTTCCGGCATCACCAGCGGCGCATACAGCATGCCGGAAAACAGCGTGCGGCCGCGGAAGAAGCCGCCGCGCGACAGACCAATCGCCGCGAGCGTGCCCAGCAATGTCGCCGCGCTCGCCGACACCACGCCGACGCGCAGGCTCATCCATGCCGCCGACAGCATCGCACCGTCGTTGAACAGTTCGCGATACCATTTCAGCGACCAGCCGCCCCACACCGTGACGAGGCGCGAGGCGTTGAACGAATAGATCACCAGAATGACGATCGGCAGATAGAGAAATGCGAGCCCCAGCGCGAGGGCCGCGATGTTCACCGCCGAGGGCTTGTGCAGCGCGCGCGCCATCAATGGCTCTCCAACTGCTTGCGCTGGATGTGCTCATAGATCAGAAGCGGCGCGAGCAGCAACACCAGCAGCACGATGGCGATGGTCGAAGCCACCGGCCAGTCGCGGTTGGTGAAGAATTCGAGCCACAGCGTCTGGCCGATCATCATATTGTCGGAGCCGGCGAGCAGATCGGGAATCACGAATTCGCCCGCGATGGGGATGAAACACAAGAGCGCGCCCGCCGCGACGCCGGGCAACGACAACGGCACGGTGACGAGCCAGAACGCCTTCAGCCGCGAACAGCCGAGATCGCTTGCTGCCTCCAGCAGCGAGCCGTCCATCTTCGAGAGCGTCGCGAACAGCGGCAGGATCATGAACGGGAAATAGGAATAGACGATGCCGAGATACATCGCGCTGTCGGTCGAGAGCCACGGCAGCGGACGGTCGATGAGGTGCAGCATCAGCAGCAGCGAGTTCAGAAGCCCGTCATGCTGTAGAATGTTGATCCACGCATAGATGCGGATCAGGAACGAGGTCCAGAACGGCACCACCACCAGCATCATGGCGATGGCCTGCCAGCGGCGCGGCAGTTTCGCCATCGCGTAGGCGATCGGATAGCCGATGGCGAGCAGGATCAAGGTCGAGACCAGCGCCACGGTGACGCTGCGCAGATAAGAGAAAATGTAGAGGTCGTCGGAAGCCAGCAGATAGAAATTGTCGAGCGACAGTTTCGAGAGGCTGTCGCGAATGACGTCCCACCCGCCGAACAGATTGAATACAGGCGCATAAGGCGGCTGCGCGATCACGGTCTGCGACAGCGCGATCTTCAGCACGAAGCCGAACGGCACCAGGAAGAACAGCGTCATCCACACATAAGGTGAGATGGCGGCGATCCGGGCCGGACGGGTGAAGATGCGCCGGTTCTTCATTGCGTCAGCACCACGGCATCTTCCGGCGCGAACGACACCGTGACCTGCTGCCCGGCCTCGAACGCAGCATCGCTGCCTGCGACATTGGCGCGCGCGATCTGCACAACATTGCCGCCCGCGAGTTTCACGCGATAGCGCGTGAGGCCGCCGAGATAATCGGCATCGACCACCTCGCCGGGCTGGGCATTGACTACGCTTGAAGAGATATCGTGCGACAACGACAATTTCTCGGGCCGCACGGCAATCGAGATCGCTTGCCCCGCTTCCACCTCGCCCGCGACACGAAGCACGCCGGCGGACGGCGTCGCCACGGTCACGCAGCCGCCGATCTGCGACATCACCTGCCCGTCGAACAGATTGACGTCGCCGACGAAACCCGCGACCCAGCGCGAGCCCGGCCGCTCATACAGCGCGCGCGGCGTTGCCACCTGCACCAGCTGCCCCTTGTTCATGACGCCGATCCGGTCGGCCAGCGTCATCGCCTCTTCCTGATCGTGGGTGACGATGATGAAGGACATGCCCAAGCGGCGCTGCACCTGAACGAGTTCGGCCTGCGTTTCGGCACGCAGTTTCTTGTCGAGGGCTGCGAGCGGCTCGTCGAGCAGCAACAGGCGCGGCCGCCGCGCCAAAGCTCGCGCCAGCGCCACGCGCTGACGCTGCCCGCCGGACAGTTGATCCGGCTTGCGCCGCTCCAGCCCCTGCAGCCGCACCAGCGCCACCATCTCGACAACACGCGCGATGATCTCGTCCTTCGGCAAGGCCGCCTGCTTCAGGCCGAAGGCGATGTTGGCCTCGACGCTGAGATGGGGAAACAGCGCATAATTCTGGAACATCATGTTCACGGGCCGCAGGTGCGGCGGCACGTCGGCGATGTTCTGTGCATCGAGCCAGATGCCGCCCTCGTCCGGCGTCTCGAATCCGGCCAGCATCCGCAACAGCGTGGTCTTGCCGCAACCGCTGGGGCCGAGCAGCGCGAAGAATTCACCCGCGCCGATCTCGAGCGACACGCCATCGACCGCGGTAAAGCCGCCGAACCGCTTGTTCACGCCTTCGATGCGCATCAGCGGCGCAGGCATCGCCGTGCCGCTCATGAGAACCCGCCCTGCATTCGCCCGCACACTCCCCTGACGGCCCGCAGCCGAGCCGTGTGCCAACCAAAGCGCCCATGCTCTTGGCATCACTGTGCGCATTGTCAAGCCGCGCGGCAACAGCCGCGACCTTCCGGCGCGTCGGCAGACGATGGGATGAGGAAAGTCAGCTCACCCGGCGGATGGTGACGACGTTGCTGCCGGGTTCGATCTCGACATGGGACTGCCGCCCGACCCAGGCCGCATACTGCGCAATCGGCGCAGGCTTGCCGAGCAGATAGCCCTGGATCTGGTCGCAGGCTTCCACCGCGAGGAAGCTCAACTGGTCCTGCGTCTCGACGCCTTCGGCGACGATGGAAATATCGAGACCATGGCCAAGCCCGATCACCGAACGGATGATCGCGGCGGATTGCTGGTTGCGGCCAAGGTTCATCACGAAGGCGCGGTCGATCTTGATCTTGTCGAACGGGAACGCCTGCAGATAGGTCAGCGACGAATAGCCGGAGCCGAAATCGTCCATCGCGATGCGCACGCCGAGCGCCTTCAGGCGGCGCAGCAGCAGCAGGCTGCGCTCGAAATCGTCGATCAGCACGCCTTCGGTGATTTCAAGTTCGAGCCGGCCGGGGGTCAGGCCCGTCTCCAGCAGGATCGAATGAACAAGCCCGACCAGATCGCCGTGCATGAACTGCACGGGCGACAGGTTGACCGCAACCTGCAGGTGACGCGGCCACGAGGCCGCCTCGCGGCAGGCTTCGCGCAGAATCCATTCGCCCATCTCGACGATCAGGCCGCTTTCCTCCGCCAGCGGAATGAAATCGGCCGGCGGCACGAAGCCCCGCGTCGGGTGCACCCAGCGCACCAGCGTCTCGAAGCCCGTCACGTCGTCGCCGCTCAGGGTGTGACGCGCACGCGCCAGCGGCTGGTAATGCAGCGACAGCTCGCCCTTGCGCAATGCGTTGTACAGGTCCTGATGCAGCGCGCGCCGGTCGCGGATCTGCTGATCCATCTCGGCTTCGTAGAAAATGATCGAACCGCGCGACTTGGCCTTGGCGCGGCTCAACGCGGCACCTGCGTTCGCCAGCAGCGAAGCGCCATCGCGGCCGTTGCGCGGGAAGATCGACACGCCTGCGGTGACGCCGATGCGCAGCACCTTGCCGTCGATCTCGAATTCCTGCGACAGCATCCTGGCGACGGTTTCGGCGAGCTTCCATGCCGAGGTCGGCTGTTCGCCGTCGATGATCATGCCGTATTCATCGCCGCCGAGCCGCGCCACCACGCCGGCGCCAGCCGCCTGCTCCAGCCGCTTGGTCACCTCGATCAAGAGCTTGTCGCCGACCTCGTGGCCGAACACGTCGTTGACTTCCTTGAAGCGGTCGAGATCGACCGACAGCACCGCGAATTCCTCATTGGTGCCGTCGCAGGCGTCGATCAACTGCGCCAGCGCCTGCAGGAACGCGGCGCGGTTTGGCATGCCGGTGAGGCCGTCATGATAGGCCATGTGCGCCATGCGCGATTCCGTCTCGCGCCGGTCGGTGATGTCATCGCTGGTCTTGATGAGATATTGCGGGTCGCCCGCCTCGTCGGTGACGGTGACGCGGCGCGTGGCGAACAAGCGCAGGCCGTTGTCGGTCGGAATCGGATGTTCTTCGGTGACGAGGCCGCCCTGCTTGATCGCGGCGTCGTCGCGCTGGAGCACGAACTTCGCGGCAGCCTCGGGATGAACCTCCATCACCGTCTGACCGATAATGGCATCCCGCTTGCGGTTCAGGATAAACTCGGCCGCACGGTTGGCGAGCACGAACTTGCCATCCTTGATGCGCTTGACCATGACGGCGGAGGGGATGTTGTCGAGCACCATCTCGAGGAATCGCTTGGTCGAGGCCAACTCCTCCGAGAGCTTGCCCTCCTCGGTGCAATCCTCGTGCGTGGCGACAATGCCGCCGTTGGCCAGCGTCTCCTTCTTCATGCGGATGCGCCGTCCGTCCGGCAGCACATTCATGTAGCCCTCGGGCGCCATGGAATCCCGCCAATAGGTCTCGACGTCTTCCGCCAGCATCCCGCGCGCCTTGCGAAGCTCCATGAGTTCGAACCGCGTCATGTTCTTGCGAAGATCGGAACGCGACAGGCCATAGAGTTGCAGATAGCGGTCGTTGCAATACGTGACCACCTGCCGCGCATTGGTGATGACAATGCCTTGCGACAGATTGTTGAGCGCGGAGGAGACGAAGAATTCGCGGCGCGCATTGATCCGGCGCGCGCGACGCAGCGCGGACATCACCCAGACGAACATCGCAAACAGAACGAAAATGACGAGCAGGCCGTCGATCAGAATTTGAAAGCTTATGGGAGCCTGATCGGCCCTGCCGAATGCCGCCATCTCGGCATCGGTCACGGCATGAGCCGCCGGCATGGTCATCAGCAGCGCGACGGTAGCCAAACCTGATCCGCCGGAGAAGCGGATGGCTTCCGTTCTGATTGTCCGTCGCCAGAATTCCATGATGACCTGCGTATTGACAGGACACAGTCTCTGGTTGCAGCGGTATGAATCGGGTAAACGCCTACCCGCGCCGCCGGGAATTATCACTTTGATGCGACCAAATGGTTCGGCATGCTTAATGAAATCCTAATCGCCCAGCTGGGCACAACGCTTCGCCGGAGCATGCATGGACCGCGTTGAATGTATCGTCGTCGGCGCTGGCGTCGTCGGGCTGGCGGTGGCACGCGCGCAGGCCATGGCCGGACGCGAAGTCATCGTGATCGAAGCGGCCGGCGACATCGGCACCGGCACCTCCTCCCGCAATTCCGAAGTGATCCATGCCGGGATTTACTATGCCGCGGGGAGCGCCATGGCGCGGCTCTGCGTTACCGGCAAGCAGATGCTGTACCGCTATTGCGAGGAGCACGGCGTCCCTTATCGCCGCTGCGGCAAGCTCATCGTCGCCACCGGCGCGGACGACACCGACAGGCTGGCCGCGATCCGTGCGCGCGCCGAAGCCAACGGCGTCACCGATCTCGTCGCCCTGAGCGCGAATGATGCGCGCGCCAAAGAGCCCGCACTCAACTGCACCGGCGCGCTGCACTCACCTTCAACGGGCATTGTCGACAGCCACGCGCTGATGCTCGCCTTGCGCGGCGATGCCGAACAGGCGGGCACGGCTTTCGCGTTTCACGCGCCATTCGTGAAGGCGCGGCGCGAGGGTGACGGATTCATGGTCGAGATCGGCGGCGATGCGCCGATGACGCTCGGCTGCGATCTTCTCATTAACGCGGCCGGACTGAGCGCACCAAGCGTTGCGCACGCCATCGAAGGCCTGCCGCCCGGGCACATCCCGACGGCCTATTTCGCCAAGGGCAATTACTTCGCGTGCACGACGCGCGTGCCGTTCTCGCACCTGATTTATCCGCTGCCAGAGCCGGGCGGCCTCGGCGTGCACCTCACGCTCGACATCGGCGGCGCGGGACGGTTCGGCCCCGATGTCGAATGGGTGGAGACGCCCGCCTACGATGTCGATCCGAAGCGCGCGGAGCGTTTCTATCCGGCGATCCGGCGCTATTGGCCGGAATTGCCGGACGGCGCGCTGATGCCGGCCTATTCAGGCATCCGGCCCAAGATCGTGCCGCCGTCCGTCGCTGTGCAGGATTTCGCGATCCAGGACGCGCGGATTCACGGCGTCCCGAATCTCGTCAACCTGTTCGGCATCGAATCGCCCGGCCTGACCGCGTCGCTGGCGATCGCGGAGGACATGCGGGCCCTCACCGCGCCGCGCTGAGACAGCGGGCGGACGAAGTGCCCCTCACAATCGATCGTTGAGATCTTGGAAAAGAAAGCGCCGGAAACGCTAGTGCAGCGTCTGGCCGTCGGACGCCATCTTCAGGCGTTCGATCTGGTCCTTGAGCAGCAGCTTGCGCCGCTTCAATTCGACAATACGCACATCGTCAGTCGCGAGATTCTTCAAAGCCTCGTGCAGTTCGCTTTCGAGGACGCGGTGTTTCCGCTCCAATTCAACGAGATGCGCCTGAATCGCCATTAGAAGTCTCCTTCTTCCGTGGATGTCAGATACGAGGTCGAACCAAAGATTGTACATCGCAATTACGATCTGTCGACTGGGATCGATGCGACACATTCAAACTTGTTGTTATCTGAAAGAATGGAACGGATCGCATTTTAGAAAATGCGGCGGAAAATTTACGGAGGCTGGCCCCGCACGTGCTTTTCTGCCATGAAGATGGCGAACTTCGCCGCGCGTATGGGCAAGCCGCCGATCATCATGGCCGAACAAGACAATAACGAATTCGCCCTCGAACTGTCTCAGTTGCAACAGGAGCATCGTGACCTCGATGCCGCAATCGAGGCTCTGCACCATTCGCCAGCGCCGGACCTGCTGCAACTGCAACGGCTGAAGAAGCGCAAGCTGCAGTTGCGCGACCGGATTTCCTTCCTCGAAGACCAGATCACCCCGGACATCATCGCCTGACCGCCGGGCGCGGGCCGCCAAAACTGCCCCCGTTCCGGCCTTGAGGCATTGACCATGATGCCAATCTGCCCCCAAAGCGGTTGCCCGGTGGGGCTCCCCTCCTGTAATCCTTGTCTTTCCCCCATTTTTTGAGAATCAAGCCGCCATGTCCGCCCCTATTGCCATCATTATGGGTAGCCAGTCCGACTGGGAGACCATGCGGCATGCCGCCGAGACGCTGGACGCCTTGGGCGTCGCCTCCGAACAGCTGATCGTCTCTGCTCACCGCACCCCGGAGCGGCTCTACAGCTTCGCCAAGGGCGCCAAGGCCGCCGGCTACAAGGTGGTGATCGCGGGCGCCGGCGGGGCGGCCCACCTGCCCGGCATGACCGCCGCCCTGACCGAACTGCCGGTGTTCGGCGTGCCGGTGGAATCCAAGGCGCTGTCGGGCGTGGATTCGCTGTATTCTATCGTGCAAATGCCTGCCGGCGTGCCTGTTGGAACCTTGGCGATCGGCAAAGCCGGCGCTATCAATGCAGCACTTCTGGCCGCCAGCGTGCTCGCGCTGTCCGACGGCGCGCTGGCAGCGAAACTCGCCGCATGGCGCAAGCAACAAACCGACGCCGTCTCCGAGCGGCCATAAGGATTCCAGGTGACTTCATCGAAACAGGTGGCGCTGAAACCCGGCGACACGGTGGGCATTTTGGGTGGCGGCCAGCTCGGCCGGATGCTGGCGCTCGCCGCCGCGCGGCTCGGGCTTAAATCGCATGTTTTCTCGCCGGACCCGGATTCGCCGGCCTTCGACGTCGTGCAGCATTGCACCTGCGCCGAATATGCCGACATCGAGGCGCTGGAACTGTTCGCCTCCGATGTCGATGTCATCACCTACGAATTCGAGAACGTCCCGACCGCCGCCGCGATGACTTTGCAGGCGCGCCGCCCGGTGCTGCCGGACACAAAAATTCTGGAGACGACGCAGGACCGCCTCGTTGAGAAGAATTTCGTCAACGGCCTCGGCATCGGCACCGCCGGTTATGCCGATGTGACCTCCGCCGAAACCTTGCGTCAGGCAGTGGCCAAGATCGGCCTGCCCGCGGTGTTGAAGACCCGCCGCTTCGGCTACGACGGCAAGGGCCAGGCGATGATCCGCGAGGGCGATGATCTCGACGCGGTGTGGGCGGCGCTGTCCACCCGCTCGGCAATTCTGGAAGCGTTCGTGCCGTTCGAGCGCGAAGTCTCGGTGATCGCCGCGCGCTCGATGAGCGGCGAGGTCGTCTGTTTCGACGTTACCGAGAACGAGCATCAAAATCACATCCTGAAATTCTCCCACGCGCCGGCGGCAATTCCCGCGGCATTGGCGGATCAGGCCCGCGACATCGCGACCAAGATCGCCAACGCGCTGAATTATGTCGGCGTGCTCGGCGTGGAATTGTTCGTCGTGCCCGGCACGAACGGCCCGAGCCTGCTGGTCAACGAGATCGCGCCGCGCGTGCATAATTCCGGTCACTGGACGCTGGACGGCGCATCGGTGTCGCAGTTCGAGCAGCACATCCGCGCCATCGCCGGCTGGCCGCTCGGCCATCCCGTCCGCCACGGGCAGGTCACCATGACCAACCTGATCGGCGACGAGGTTCTCGATTACGGAAAATGGCTGACGGTGCCCGGTGCCACGGTCCATCTCTACGGCAAGGGCACGCCGCGTCCCGGCCGCAAGATGGGGCACGTCACCGAGGTGAAGCCGAAGTAATCGCTTTCGTCGTCATTGCGAGGAGCCATTAGCGCGTTTACGCGCGTCTTCGACGCGCTATGGCGACGAAGCAATCCAGATGCTTGAAAATAAGAGCTGGATTGCTTCGCTTCGCTCGCAATGACGATGGGGATACTGCTTACTTCCGTCCCTCGACGATGCCGGCCGGCTCATCGCTCAGCCAGCGATAGACCACGCCGCCGATAACGCCGCCGATCAGCGGCGCAACCCAGAACAGCCACAGCTGCTGCAACGCCCAGCCGCCGACGAACAGCGCGGGGCCGGTGCTGCGCGCCGGATTCACCGATGTGTTGGTGACGGGAATGCTGACGAGGTGGATCATCACAAGCGCCAAGCCGATGGCGAGTGGCGCGAAGCCCGCAGGCGCCCGGCCGTGAGTCGCGCCCATGATGACGAACAGGAACATCGCGGTCATGGTCACTTCGCAGACGAAGCCGGCCATCAGGCTGTATTTGCCCGGCGAGTGATCGCCGTAGCCGTTCGAGGCGAAGCCACCGGCGAGATCGAACCCCGCCTTGCCGCTGGCGATGACATACAGAAGGGCGGCGCCCGCGATCGCGCCGATCACCTGCGCGACGATGTAGGGGAGAACCTGACTGCCGGGAAAGCGGCCACCCGCGCAAAGCCCCACCGTCACCGCGGGATTGAGGTGGCAGCCGGAAATGTGACCGATGGCGAAGGCCATGGTGACGACGCTCAGGCCGAAGGTCAGCGCAACGCCCAACAGGCCGATGCCGACTTGCGGAAAGGCCGCCGCCAGCACCGCGCTGCCGCAGCCCGCGAAGGTGAGCCAGAAGGTGCCGATCAGTTCGGCGACATATTTTTTCGAGTTCATTTGTGGTCTCCCGGAACGGTGGCCAATCTGTCGGGTGGAACCGTGGGGAATCCGATGACCTGAACCATCCAGCGCCCTCGAATCACCCTCCACCCAGGCCCAATTTGCCCATGATTTATGGCTTCCACCCCCGCGAAAAACCCTGTCCACAGACGTGGACACCACCCCCCCGATCTGGTAGAAACCCCGCTTCGACGTGAAGGGCCTTGCCTTTGGCGACCCTTTCTTTCGTCCCCATTTTCAGGCTTTCGAACCAAAAAAGGATGCCGCGTGCAGGTTCTCGTCCGCGATAACAATGTCGACCAGGCCCTCAAGGCGCTGAAGAAGAAGATGCAGCGCGAGGGTATTTTCCGCGAAATGAAGCTCCGCGGTCATTACGAAAAGCCTTCCGAGAAGAAGGCCCGCGAGAAGGCGGAAGCCGTTCGCCGCGCCCGCAAGCTGGCGCGCAAGAAGCTGCAGCGCGAAGGCCTGCTGCCGATGAAGCCGAAGCCGGTGTTCGGCGCTGGCGCCGATCGTGGCGCAGGCGGCCGTGGCGGCGCAGCCGGCGGCGCGCGCGCTCCTCGCTAAGCGACTTCGTTTCTTTCAGAACCAAAAAACGCGGGCCTTTCGGTCCGCGTTTTTCGTTTTACGTGACGTCTTCTTCACCTCTCCCCGTTTTACGGGGAGAGGTCGGATCGCGTTAGCGATCCGGGTGAGGGGCAATTCGCATATCACCTAAGGACGCCCGCCCCTCACCCCGACCCTCTCCCCGCTCGCGGGGAGAGGGAGCACATAGCGTTTCGTGGCAGGAATCCACCCTCACCCTCTGGTGTTGAGCCACACCACCTTTTCCTCGGTGAAGTTCTTCAGCGCAGCGGTGCCGCGCTCGCGGCCTAGCCCTGAGTCATGCGCGCCGCCCCACGGCAGACGCACGTCAGTGTAACCAAACGTGTTCAGCCACACGGTCCCCGCCTTGGCGTGGCGGGCGAAGTGCTGCAGGCGGCCGATGTCACGGCTCCATGCACCCGCGGCGAGGCTGAACGCCGTGCCGTTGGCGATGCGCAGCGCCTCCGCGTCGTCCTTGAACTTGATGACGCTCACCACAGGCCCGAAGATTTCCTCCTGCGAGATGCGCATCTCGTGCGCGACGTTCGCGAACACCGTCGGCGCGATGTAGAAGCCGCGTGTGCCTATTCGCTCGCCGCCGGTCGTGAGCGATGCGCCTTCCTTCCGGCCGATGTCGATATAGCCGAGAATGCTGTCCATCTGCTTCTCGGAGATCACCGGACCGAGCATCGTGGAGCGATCCGACGGATCGCCGATCTTCATGGTCCGCGCGCGGGCCGTAAGGCGCTCGACGACTTCATCGTAGACCTTCTCGTGGGCGAGCACGCGGGAGCCCGCCGAGCAGACCTGGCCTGCGTTGAAGAACACACCCGACGCCGCCGACTTGGTCGCGGCCGCAAGGTCCGCATCTTCAAAGATCACGTTGGCCGACTTGCCGCCCAACTCGAGCGAGACGTGTTTGAAGTTGCTCGCAGCCCCTTTCATGATGCCACGGCCGACGCCCGGCGAGCCGGTGAACGTCACCTTGTCGACATCCGGATGGTTGACGAGCGCCTCGCCGACCACGCGGCCAGAGCCCGCGACGATATTGAGCACGCCGGCCGGCAGCCCGGCTTCGAGCGCGAGTTCGGCAATCCGCAACGCCGAGAGCGAGGTCAGTTCGGCCGGCTTCATCACCACGGTACAGCCACATGCCAGCGCGGGAGCCAGTTTCCACATTCCGATCATCATCGGGAAATTCCACGGCACGATGGCCGCCACCACGCCCACCGGCTCGCGCACGGTGTAGGTCAGCGCGTCCTCACGCACAGGGATCATCTCGCCATGAACCTTGTCGGCCCATCCGGCGTAGTACGTCAGGGTGTCGATCGCGGCGGGCAGATCCTGCCGCAACACCGCCGAGATCGGCTTGCCGGCGTCGAGGCTCTCTAACTCCGCGAGTTCGTCGGCGTGCTCTTTCATCAGGTCGGCGAGCCGGAACAGAATCTTGCTCCGCTCGGACGTCCGCATCAGGCTCCAAGGCCCGTTGAGCGCCCGCCGCGCTGCGGCAACGGCCCGTTCCACATCCTCCACGCCGCCTTCGGAGACGGTGGCGATCACCTCTTCGGTGGCGGGGTTGATGCTTCTGAAGGTCTTGCCGGAGGCGGAGGGAACGAGTTTGCCGTCGATGACGAGCAGTTTTTCCCGGGTCGAAACCCGCCTGATGAGAGATGCAGCATCGTAATCATATGCTACAGACATCATATTCCTCCTTTTTCTTGTTCTTTAAGCTAGGAGGATTTCTTCAATAAAAAATATGATATTCTTCGCGCAAGCGTTCCCTGTAATATGAACGTAAATACATATAATGGGAGATATGATGCTCCATATCGAAATCGAACCGGTCTGGCGGTTTCGCAAGGAGGGCAGCCCGCAGGCGGCTATCGTCATGCTCGGGATCCTCAACCAGATCCGGCAGACGGGAAAACTGACAAGCGCCGCCACGCACGCCAACCTGTCATATCGTCACGTCTGGAATCTGATCGAGCAGTGGTCCGAGTTCTTCGGCGCGCCGCTTGTCGAGCGCCAGCGCGGCCGCGGCACCACGCTGACGCCGTTCGGCGAAAAGCTGGTCTGGGCGGGACAGCGCCTCGAGGCGCGGCTCGGCCCGCAACTGCAGAACCTCGCACAGGAGCTTGCGAGCGAGATCAAGCCGTTCCTGCATCAGGAGCCGTCGGTGATCCGCGTTCACGCCAGCCACGGCTTCGCGGTATCGAAGCTGCGCGAACTGCTTGACCGCCTGCCCGGTCTCGGCGTCGATCTGCGCTACGTCAGCAACCAGAACTCGCTGGTGTCGCTGGCGCAGAACGCCTGCGACCTCTCCGGCGTCCATCTGCCGCGCGGCCCGCTGCGCGAGCAGAACATCCGCTCCTGCCTCGAATGGCTCGACCCGCGCGAGGATCGCGTCATCAGCCTCGTCACCCGCGAAATGGGCCTGATGGTGAAACGCGGCAATCCGCTGAAAATCCACTCGCTCGAGGATCTCGTCGCGCGCAAGGCGCGCTTCGTGAACCGCGACCACGATTCCGGCACGCGGCATGTGTTCAATCAGTTGCTGGAGCTGGAAGGCATCGCCCCCTCCGCCCTCCACGAGACGCAACTGGAATTCACCCATGCAGCGGTGGCCGCCTTCGTCGCGAGCGACATGGCGGACGCGACGTTCGGCGTCGAAGCGGCGGCACGGAAGTTCGGGCTGGATTTCATCCCGCTGCTGACGGAGGACTATTTCTTCGTCTGCCACCGCGCCTTCCTTGAGACGCAGCCAATGCAGCATTTGATCGACCTGATGAAGGGCAAGGAATTCCTCGATGCGATCGACCAGCTGCCGGGCTACAGCGCATCGAACCCCGGCTCGATCAGCCCGGTGAAGGACTTCTTCGACTCGATGGCGGAAAATCACGGCACGCCCGTGCCGTCCCGGACGCCCGCCAAGCGGGCGCGAACGGGGAAAAAGACCGCTGCAAAGCCTGTTGCGAAACCGGCTGCAAAAACCGCGAAGAAAAAAGCGCGCCGTTAGGGCGCGAATTGGTTAAACGGAATCAATAACTCGTCATGCCCGGCTTTATGCCGGGCATCCACGTCTTTGGAATTTCAATGCGGCAACACGGCCTCGAACGCGGACTTTGTTGCCGACATCATGTTCGAAACCACCGAACCATCGTCCTTGCTGCCATTGTCCTTGGCCTGCAGGTCGAGCGGGCGTGACGGTATGTCGGCGGGCGGCACCAGACGCGAGGCATTCACATCAGCGACCGGCGGCGCGGTATCGATCGAGGCCGTCGGCAGCGGCGTCACCGCAGCAGGCGGCGCCGGTTCAGTCGGGACGACGACGGCTTCGCGCATCGGGGCCGGCGCAGGTGCGGTGACAGGCTGGGATGCGGGCGTCGCCAGCACCGGAGCAACCGGGTGTTCGGGCATCTTCACGGCGGGCGCCGGAGGAAGAGGCTTGGGCTGTTCGGCCCGCAGCCGCGCAATGGCGGCCCGCGCCAGATCGTTGGCATCAGGAGTGGCCGCGCTTTCCACCACAGGCTTCACGTCGGGGGTTCTGGCGGATGCTTTGGCCAGCGCGTGCTCGCGCTTCTCGGCCTCGCGCCGCTCAGCTTCCTTCTTCTCCAGATCCCGCTTCTCGGCCTCACGCTTCTCGCTGGCGAGCCGCTCGGCCTTCCGCGCGGCTTCGGCCTTCTCGGACGCCGCGCGCCGCTCCGCGGTAGCCTTTACCTCGGCGGCCTTGGCTTCAGCAGCCTTGGCCTCAGCAGCAGTCTTGGCCTCAGCAGCCTTGGCAGCCACCTCATCCTTGTTCGGCGTGGAGGCCGCCTGGGCAGGCGCCGACACCGCCGCCGGAGGCTTGCCGGCATCCGGTTTGGCATTGATGTAATGGGTCACGATGTAGGCGCCGACGACCGTCGCCACGATGGAGGGTATGACCTCCAGAATATATTTGGACAGAAACTGCTTGATCATCGCCGAATGTGCTCCCCGCGCCGCGTCTGCATGCGGGAACTTTTGGGCCGATTGAGGGATCAACTGCGACCGCATGGTGGCAAATCGATCCCTCATTCACACAGTTCGGTTACAGCAACTTCAGGCGGCCAAACACCATGAAACTGGTGGGGTCCTTGCCGTATTGGCTAACGAGATCGTGAGGGATCGCGTACCGGCTCACCAACCCGCCGAGGCCGAACTTGGCGTGGTCGGTGCGCAGGAAATCGTAGATTCCACCCACACTCACCTTCCCGACGGTAAACACCCGCCCTTCCAGCCCCGGAATATCGTGAGTGAGTTCACCCTCCTGCACGCGCTCCCCGCGCATGAACAGCGTCACGTTGTTTTGAAGGATGAGCGCGCTCTCGATCAGCCAGGCATCGAGCGTGTCGCCCGGCTGCAGCATCTTGCGGCCCCATGCGGCCGTCGTGCTCCAGACATGACCGCCGCCGAACGTCATCGTATAGATGCCCGACGCCGTCAGCCGGTTTTCGTTGACCATGGGTGCGAGTTGTTCCGGCGAATTCAGGTGGCCATACGACACCTGGAACGACCATTCCCGCGCCGGATTCCAGCTCACCCGGCCCGCGAAACTGTCGAGATAAGGCCGCTCGATATTGTAGCGGTACTGGTCCGGCTCGCGACCGCGAAACGACGATCCCTCGATCTTCCAGTCGCCCATCACCACACCGGCCGTCAGCACGCCGAAGGTGATGTGGGTGGAGTCGAGCCAGTGATGGCTGACCGGCGCCTCCGGGTTGTCCACGCCGCTGGTGCGATGCATGAACGCGGGCGGCCCGAGCGCGGGCTCGCCCGGCAGGCCGCCATAGACGAACACGCTGGAGTTGGCGGTGAGATTATGGCTGTAGGTCGCCGCCAGCTCCATGAACAGGTCGTGCGGATGCTGGCGATCGACCAGATGCGACGTTCCGTTCGCCGTCTCGCCGGTGGCGAGCAGCAGCGGATAACCGTTGGCACCCATGAACGGCTCGGGTGACAGCATCGCCCGCACGCCGAGCGTGCCATCGCCGAGCGGCCGCTGCATCATGGTCATCAGCATGCCGCTGACGAAGGTCTTGTGCGCGCCGCGCGGACCGCCCTGATTGTCGTAGATCAGGTTGATCCACCCGTGGTTCATCACGCTCCACTCCCCGAGCTTCCGATAGATGCCCTCATGCGGTGACGCATCCGGCAACCAGCTCGTGCCGGACCCGTCGCGGGTCATCGCATACGGACCGAAGGCGCTGGCCATGGCATGCGGCATCTGTCCCATGTCATGACCGCTCATGGCGTGTTCGCCCTGCTCGGCCTTGTTCTTGTCATCGCCGGCCGCCGCCGTGTGACGGTCATGCGCGCCATGGGAGGACGATCGCTTTTTCCCAACCGGCTTGGCCGCCGGTTTCGCCGCGCGATCCATCGGCATGTCCATCTTCATGCCATCTATATGTTTGTGATCGCCATGCGGCATGGGCTGCTCGTTCGTCTGGGCAAAAGCCGGCGAGGAGACGAGGACGGCAAGCAAGGCGGCGGCGCAATGGCGCGCGCGCCAATGTAAATCCAAAGGCATTTGGTTGATCCCAATTCAAATCCTGACTGGCCTGCGGTGACACAGGCATGAGACGTCGCCCTTTCGGGCAAGGCATCAGGATGCGATGGGAATTCCGGGATCGAGGAAAATGGCGGCGTCGGCCAGCCAGGTCTTGCGGTCGCCGTAGCGAACGGCAAAAGCCATGCGGACCGGCGTCAGGATGCGCGACACCGGCTCGACATAAGCCGCCGCGCACATGGTGCAGCACGTCATGTCCTTGCAGGAATCCGCGGATTTTTCGGCGGGCAAATGGGACCCGGAATGCATATGCATGGCGTGCGCCGCATCGTGCTGCGAAACGGCGGCGTGCGTATCCGCATGAGCATGCACATGAACGGCCTGCTGCACCGGAGCTGCAGCCGCGACGCGGATGGACGACACCCCGCCCGCCATCAAAGCAAGCGTGAGACATCCGGCCAGAATATATCGCAAGGCCCCGATCATGACCGCATCTTAGCCATTGGCGGCGGCACACGCAATTTCCGTCAGGGAACGAACACCAGCAGCAGGAAGGTCGCGAAAATGACCAGATGGACCATTCCGAACAGGATGTTGGTGCGGCCGGTTCCGAACGTCATCATGCTGACCAGCATGGTCATCGCCAGCAGCACGATGTCCCGGGAGGCCAGCCCCAGCACCAGCGTCTTGTCGAGCAGGTAGGCCGCCTCCGAGACCGCCGGGATCGTCAGGCCGATGGTGGCGAGCGAGGAGCCGAGCGCGAGATTGATGCTTTTCTGCAGGTCGTTCTTGCGGGCAGCGGACAGCGCCGCGATGCTTTCCGGCAGCAGCACCAGCATGGCGACGACGACGCCGGCGAAAGCGGGGGGCGCGCCGATGGCCGCCGCGCCGGCATCGACCACCAGCGAGAATTTCTTCGCCAGCAGCACCACCGCGACCAGCGACACCAGCAGCAACACGATGCTGAGCATGAGCGCGCCGCCGGAAGCCGCCACATGCCCCTCCTCCTGCGGACCGCCGATGAAGTAATCGCGATGGCGGATGGTCTGGGTGTAGAGGAACACGCCATAGAGAATGATCGTGACCACGCTCACGAAGCCGAGCTGCAGATGCGAGTAGACCGGCCCCGGCGTCTCCAGCGTGTAGTTCGGCAGCACCAGCGTGATGGTCGCGAACACCGTCAGCACTGACAGGTAGACGTTGACGCCGGTGATCTGGAATTCCTGCTCGCGGTAGCGCAATCCGCCGACGAGAATGCAGGCGCCGACAAGCCCGTTGCAGACGATCATGACCACGGCGAACACGGTATCGCGCGCCAGCGTCGGCACCTCCTGCTCGCCCAGCATCAGCGTGGCGATCAGTGCGACCTCGATGACGGTCACAGCCAGCGTCAACAGCAATGTGCCGAACGGCTCGCCAACACGCTCCGCGATCACCTCGGCGTGGTGGACGGCCGCGAACACCGTGCCGAACAGCACGACAAGCAGCGCCGCTGCAAACACCAGCCCTTGAATGGAATGAGTAAAGCCGATGCCGAGCGAAGGGACCGTTGTGGCCCCAAACAGCAAAACGGCCAGCGCCGGATAAATCCAGGCTGACCGTGGCATCGCGTGGGAAGCATTCATGCGGCGAGCTTACCGCATTTCTGCGACGGGTATACGGCTTCGGCCATCAGCCCGTTTTGAAAATCGTCCGGCCCGGCTCATTTGCACAACTAAAATGAACAGGCCGCCGACCAACCGACAACCAACCGCAGGCGTTTATTTATCGGGGCTCGCCCTCGTTATCCGCGGCGGCCTCAAACGCAATGTAGTGCCCCAAAGATTTGCGTTCATCGAGCAGCGTCTGCCGGTCACGTAGTTCAGGCGGAGCACGCCAACCCGGCTCAATGCCGGTCATGTCGGGCAACTGATGCGCGATACCTTTATGACAGTCGATACAGGTCTTTTCATGGGTAACCAGAAAGCGCGAGTGGATTTCCGCGGCACGCCGAGTCTGTTTGGTAAAGTCCATTGCAATCGCAGAGTGGCAGTTGCGGCATTCCAGCGAGTCGTTCGCCTTCAGCCGCGCCCACTCGTGCTTGGCAAGCTCCAGCCGGTGATCGAGAAATTTCTGCCGGGTCGAGATCGTACCGAAGATCTTGCCCCATACTTCCTTCGAGGCCTGCATCTTGCGTGCGATCTTGTCGGTCCAGTCGTGAGGCACGTGGCAATCGGGGCAACTAGCGCGCACGCCAGAGCGGTTGGTGAAATGGATCGTGCGCTGCAATTCCTGATAGACGTTATCGTGCATCTCATGACACGAGGTACAGAATTTTTCGGTATTGGTGACCTCAAGCGCGGTGTTGAATCCGCCCCAGAAAATGACACCGCAAATAAACCCGCCAAGCGCAAGAATGCCAAGGCTGATATGAGCGCTCGGACGGCTTGCGATGTGCCAAAACCGGATGAGTAGTTGTTTAAGGCGCTCCATCGGACATTCACCGCTTCTCTGATCCGACGACCAGCAGATCTGTGAACGTGTTCGGAACCAGCGGCTGCGCATCGGTCTGCTGGACGTGACACTCGGTGCAGAAATAGCGCCGTGGTGTCACGTCACCGAGCACCTGCCCGTCACGATCCATGAAATGAGTGACGCTGATCATCGGCGCACCCGAGCCTTCGGTATATTGGCGGCGATGGCAATCGAGACAGCGGTTGGTTTCGAGCGTGAGCTGATAATTCTCGATAGAGTGAGGAATGATCGGCGGCTGCTCGGGATAGTTACGCATCACCCTTTTATCGTTGACGATCGGCCGCGCCAGCGGCGGCGCCGGGTTCTCGCTCATAGGAGAAGCGGCGCCGGTCAGGCGATTGACGATTTGCGGGGCATTCTGGGCATAGATCGTCCCGCAAACAAAAACCAGCATGGCGCTGGCCACGGCTCCGATGAGCGCATGACGCATCTCGGTTAAACCGGAACGACCTTGACTGCGCATTTTTTGAAATCCGTTTGTTTTGAAATCGGATCGGTGGCGTCGAGGGTGGCCTTGTTGATGAGCTGACTGGCATCGAACCAGGGAACGAAGACGACTCCGCGCGGCATGCGGTTGCGCCCCTGCGTATCGACACGGGTCCTGATCTCGCCCCGGCGCGATACGACGCGGACTTCGGCGCCCTGATTGATGCCGCGGTCGCGCGCATCTTCGGCATGCATAAAAACGCGGGCCCCGGGAAATGCCTTGTAAAGTTCGGGCACCCGCATGGTCATCGAGCCGGAGTGCCAATGCTCCAGCACGCGGCCCGTCACAAGCCAAATATCGTAGTCCTTGTCGGGAGATTCCGCTGGCGGTTCGTATGGCACGGCGATGATCTTGGCTCGTCCATCCGGCTGCCCGTAAAAATCGATTTTCTTTCCGGGCTTGACGTAAGGATCGAGGCCTTCACGAAAGCGCCATTTGGTCTCCTTGCCGTCGACGACCGGCCAGCGCATTCCCCGATTCCCGTGATACATGTCGAACGGCGCGAGATCGTGGCCATGCCCGCGTCCAAAAGATGCGTATTCCTCAAACAATCCCTTCTGAACGTAGAAGCCGAACTGCTTCGCTTCCATATTGTCGTATTCGGCCGGGACTTCGCTTACCGAAAACTTGTCGACACTGCCGTTGCGGAACAACACATCGAACAGCGTTTTGCCTTTGTAGTTCGGGTTCGCCGTCAGAATCTCCGCAGGCCACACTTCATCGGTGGTGAAGCGCTTTGAGAACTCCATGATCTGCCAGAGATCGGAGCGCGCCTGCCCCGGCGCATTGACGAGCTGCCGCCACACATGAGTGCGGCGCTCCGCATTGCCGTAGGCGCCTTCCTTTTCGACCCACATGGCCGCCGGAAGCACGAGATCGGCCGCCATCGCCGTCACCGTCGGATAGGCGTCCGAGACAACGATGAAATTATCCGGGTTGCGATAACCGACATAGGTTTCGTGCGAATTGTTCGGCGCCGCCTGCACGTTGTTGTTGACCTGGACCCAGTAGAAATTGAGCTTGCCGTCGTGAAGCATGCGGTCCTGCTCCACGGCGTGATAGCCCGGCTTCTCCGGAATGATGCCGTGCGGGACACGCCAGATCTCCTCCGCATGCTTGCGGTGCTCCGGATTGGTCACGGTCATGTCGGCCGGCAGGCGGTGCGCGAACGTGCCGACCTCGCGCGCCGTGCCGCAAGCCGATGGCTGGCCGGTCAGGGAGAACGGCGAATTGCCCGGCTCCGAAATCTTGCCGGTCAGAAGATGCAGGTTGTAAAGGAGCTGGTTCGCCCAGACGCCCCGGACATGCTGGTTAAAGCCCATCGTCCAAAGCGACATCACCTTCCGGTTGGGATCGGCATAGAGCTCTGCAAGCTCCTGCAAAAAGCCGCGCTCCACGCCGGTCAGCTTGGAGACCTTCTCGACGGTGTAATCTTTCACGAAGTCGGAATAGGTCTTGAAGTCGATGGGCTTCATCGCCGCCGCAGTCGCGGCGCCCTTTGCTTTAACCTCGAGTGGATTGTCGGAACGCAGACCGTAGCCGATATCGACCGTGCCCTTTACGAAGGCGGTGTGGTTCTTGACGAAATCCTGGTTTACTCGCCCCGTCGAGATGATGTGGTTGGCGATATAGTTCAGGATTGCCAAATCTGTCCCAGGTTTGAACACGATCGGAATGTCGGCGAGATCCGAACTGCGGTTGGTGAAGGTCGACAATACGGCGACCTTGACGTGCGGGTGACTGAGCCTGCGGTCGGTAAGGCGCGTCCAAAGGATCGGATGCATCTCCGCCATATTCGAACCCCACAGCACGAATGCATCCGCGGCTTCGAAGTCGTCGTAGCAGCCCATCGGCTCATCCATGCCGAACGTCCGCATGAACGCGTAAGCCGCGGACGCCATACAATGGCGCGCATTGGGATCGAGATTGTTCGAGCGGAATCCGGCGCGCATCAGCTTGGTTGCGGCATAGCCCTCGAAGATCGTCCACTGGCCCGAGCCAAACATGCCGAGCGCGGTCGGGCCTTTCGCCTTCAGAACTGCTTTGGCTCGCTCGGCCATGACATCGAAGGCTTCATCCCAGCTGACGGGCGTGAGATCGCCGTCCTTGGCGAACACTCCGTTCTTCTTGCGCAACAGCGGCATGGTCAGACGGTCGCCGCCATACATGATCTTGGAGAGAAAATAACCCTTGATGCAGTTGAGCCCGCGGTTGACCTCCGCCAGCGTATCGCCATGGGTGGCGACCACTTTCCCGTCCTTGACGCCGACCATCACCCCGCATCCGGTGCCGCAAAAACGGCACGGCGCTTTCGACCATTTGATTTCCAGCGATCCGGTGCCGCCCGCGACCGGCTGCGCCATGGCGGGAAGACTGATATTGGCTGCCGCGGCTGCGACAGCCGCTGCGTGAGCCTTCAGTATTTCACGGCGAGAAAGATCCATGGTCTAATCTCCGATACGGTCGAACCTCTCAGCCTGTTCAAACACCATGTTGGCAGACAGCACGCCGGGCCAGGTGGCGATTTCCGCCAGATGGCTCCCGAGAATGCCGCTGTCATGCGCTTCCATCACAACGACGATCTTGGCCGTTGCCATGTGATGGACTTCGACCCCATCCATCGCCTTCAGTGCGCGGACAACGTCATCCCTGTTTTGTGGAAGCACCGACACGACGGCGCTGGAGATGTGAACCATCTCATCCGCCAATCGCCCTGTAATCACACTGCGCCGGGAAAGAGATTCGCTCATCGCTGCACCTCAAGTCCCGGGAGGTCCGGGCGGCCCCAGGATCAACTGGGACATCCAGACACAAAAGCCAAAGCCGCCGACGACGCCCACGGCGACGACCGGCCAGATCAATGCTGCGATGATGGCAAAAACAATGAGCTCGTCCCGCCGCGTTGGGACGGCATTCGCGGAATCCTGTCGCATGCCGTTGTTCGACGTATCGATCATGGCAACCTCAGGCCTTACGGGCTTGCGGCGTCAGGGCCTTACGAGCGGGTCAATCCTAAGCCCAACTTACTCTTTGGAGCAAGTCCGTCGAAGTACAACCGTTGCTTCGCTAAGATTGTATCGATTATCGCTGCCCGAGCGGCGTTGGTATGTCAGGTACACGATATAAAAATCCTCGACTCTCCAATGCGATCGATAGTTTTCCGGTTTGATTTTCCGCGGAATACCGCAGGACAAGATTTCGATTAAAGGCCGGACTTCTCGCCCCAGCGCGCCTTGATGGCGCATATCTGCTTGCCCGGCTGGCGCAGCCATGGCCGTGCCGCCCGCCGCGCGTCCGCGAACATGATCGAAAGCTGGCGCGGAACGCGAAGTGGCCTCAGCATCGCCTCCACGGCGGAGAGGTCGATCCGTATCAAACGGGCTTCACGATCCTGAACCCCATAACTCAGAACGGCGTGATTTTGCGTGATACAGAGCCCGGCGCAATACTCCACCTCGGCGCCTTCAAAGGTGAAAATGGGCGACATCCGCCGCACCTCGAAATTGTCACCCAGTTCGACCAATCGATGCACGAAGGAGCTGGAATGCCGCCAGTCCCGCCGTAAATGCACAACGCCGAGCCAGTTGCCGCGATAGCGCACCAGCGGCGAAGAACCGGCCCATTTCTCAAGCCGGCCGTAGCGGCCGAGATGTTCGCTGGACAGGCCAGCATCGCTATAGGACACGATCTGCATCGGATCGATCCAGTAAACCCATTTGAGCCTGTCCCCGTCCACACAGGGCATCCAGTTCTTTTCCATCACGGAGCCCGAAGGCGACGGAAGCAAGTGCCATTCGACAACTTTGCAACCCTCAAGCCGGCACAGCACGATCTGACAGGCAAGCGGAAAGTCCTTCAGGACCCAGGTGGCGGTAAACCACCAGGCATCCTTCCATCGGAAAAGTCGGCAGTCCTCCACGCGATTCCAAGATTGACGATCGATGCCAACGGCACTGTCGTCGATCTGGTCGAAACGCGTAACATGGCAGCTGGAATCGAGTTCGGCAAACCAGTTAGACGACTGAAAACCTTCCTCAGGAGGCTGCATCACGCGACCGTAAGGATCGAGGTCATAATTGACAGAGCGGATGATGCAACAAAACCCCCGATCGCTTATCGCGATCGAGGGGTTGCAGACTCTGTTCTCACCAGAAATAGCGAGGGAAGAAATCACCGCCCCGCCAATATTCGAGAGTCGAAGCCGAGGAGTTCGAGGCTTCATCCCTTGAGGGCCTCCTCCTCTTACATCGCCTTGACGATGTTCTCCGTCATCTTCTTGGCGTCGCCCAGCAGCATCATCGTGTTGTCACGATAGAACAGCGGGTTATCGACGCCGGCGTAGCCGGAGGCGAGCGAACGCTTGATGAACATCACGGTGCCGGCCTTCCAGACCTGCAGCACGGGCATGCCGTAGATCGGCGAAGACGGATCTTCTTCCGCCGCCGGGTTGGTGACGTCGTTGGCGCCGATCACGAAGGCAACGTCGGCCTGCGCGAATTCCGAGTTGATGTCCTCAAGCTCGAACACCTCGTCGTAAGGCACGTTGGCTTCCGCCAGCAGCACGTTCATATGGCCGGGCATGCGGCCCGCGACCGGATGGATCGCGTACTTCACCTCGACGCCTTCCTTCTTCAGCGTGTCGGCCATCTCTCTCAAGGCATGCTGCGCCTGCGCCACCGCCATGCCGTAACCCGGCACGATGATGACCTTCTGCGCGTTCTTCATGATGAAGGCCGCGTCGTCGGCCGAGCCGAGCTTCACGGGCCGCGCTTCACCGGTGCCGCCGCCTGCTGCTGCCGCACCGCCGTCGCTGCCGAAGCCGCCGAGGATGACCGAGATGAAGGAGCGGTTCATCGCGTGGCACATGATGTAGGACAGGATCGCACCCGACGAGCCGACCAGCGCGCCGGTGATGATGAGCGCCGAATTGCCGAGGGTGAAGCCGATGCCGGCCGCGGCCCAACCCGAATAGGAGTTGAGCATCGAGATCACCACCGGCATGTCCGCGCCGCCGATCGGGATGATGATCAGCACGCCGAGCACCAGCGCGAGGATGGTGATGAGCCAGAAGTCCACCGCGCTCTGCGAGGAGATCAGGCCGTAGATGAAGAACACCAGCGCCAGCGCCAGCACGATGTTGATGATGTGGCGGCCCGGCAGCATGATCGGTGCGCCGCTCATGCGGCCCGACAGCTTGAGGAACGCGATCACCGAGCCGGTGAAGGTCAGCGCGCCGATGGCGACGCCGAGCGACATTTCGACCAGGCTCTGAGCGTGGATCGCACCGTGGGTGCCGATGCCGAAAGCGGTCGGGGCGTAGAACGCACCGGCGGCCACCAGCACCGCGGCCATGCCGACCAGCGAGTGGAAGGCGGCGACCAGTTCAGGCATCGAGGTCATCGGCACGCGCTTGGCGATCACCGCGCCGATGGTGCCGCCGATGGCGACGCCGAGGATCACGAGAATCCAGCCGGTGGCGGAGGCCGGCGGATGCGCCGCGAGCGTGGTGGCGACCGCAATCGCCATACCGACCATGCCGAAGAAGTTGCCCTGGCGCGAAGAGGCCGGGCTCGAAAGCCCGCGCAGCGACAGGATGAAGAGAACACCTGCCACCAGATAGAGCAGCGCCGAAAGATTAGCGTTCATGGCTCAGCCCCTGCTCACTTCTGCTTCTTCTTGTACATCGCCAGCATGCGCTGGGTGACAAGGAAGCCGCCAAAGATGTTGATACATGCGAAAATCAGCGCGATGAACCCGAAGGCGCGCGCCCAGAGTGGGCCGTTGTCGTCGCCGACGAGCGCCACGCCGACCGCGAGCAGCGCGCCGACCACGATCACCGAGGAGATCGCGTTGGTCACCGACATCAGCGGCGTGTGCAGCGCGGGCGTCACCGACCACACCACGAAATAGCCCACGAACACCGCGAGCACGAAGATCGACAGCCGGAACACGAACGGGTCGACAATCTCAAGACCATGCATGGCTGGACTCCTTACTTCGGCTGGAAGTTCGGGTGGATGACGGCGCCGTCCTTGGTCAGCGCGGTGGCCTTGACCAGTTCGTCGTCCCACTTCACGGCCAGCGACTTGGTTTCCTTGTCGAACATCGTCTCGATGAACGACTGCAGATTGCGCGCGTACAGGCTCGAGGCCGAAGCCGCGACCTTGCCCGCGAGATTGGTGTAACCGATGATCTTGACGCCGTTGACGTCTGCGATCTCATCGGCCTTCGCGCCCTCGACGTTGCCGCCGCGTTCGACCGCGAGATCGACCAGCACGGAGCCCGGCTTCATCGACTTCACCATGTCGAGCGTCACGAGCTTCGGAGCCGGACGGCCCGGAATCAGCGCCGTGGTGATGATGATGTCCTGCTTCTTGATGTGCTCGGCGGTGAGCGCGGCCTGCTTGGCCTGATACTCCTTGGACATTTCCTTGGCGTAGCCGCCCGCCGTCTGCGCGTTCTTGAATTCCTCGTCTTCGACGGCGAGGAATTTTGCGCCGAGCGATTCAACCTGTTCCTTCGTCGCCGGGCGAACGTCGGTGGCGGAGACGACGGCGCCGAGGCGGCGCGCGGTCGCGATCGCCTGCAGGCCGGCGACGCCGACGCCCATCACGAACACCTTGGCGGCCGGCACGGTGCCCGCTGCGGTCATCATCATCGGGAAGGCGCGGCCGAAGGCTTCTGCGCCTTCGATCACCGCGCGATAGCCCGCGAGGTTCGCCTGCGAGGACAGCACGTCCATCACCTGCGCGCGGGTGATGCGCGGCATCAATTCCATCGCGAAGGCCGACACGCCGGCGTCCGCCAGCGACTTCAGCGCGGCGTCATTGTTGTAGGGGTCCATGATCGCGATCACGAGCGCACCCTTCTTATAGGATGCCGCTTCAGCCGCGGTCGGACGCTTCACCTTGATGACGATGTCGGCGTCCTTCACGGCGTCGGCGCTGACCACGGCGCCCATGGCTTCGTAGTCGGCGTCCAGCAGGCCGGACTTGATGCCCGCGCCCGGTTCGATCGCAACGTCGATCCCGAGCGATTTGTATTTCTTCACGGTATCCGGCGTCGCCGCGACCCGCGGCTCGGCCGCGTCTTGTTCCTTGGCAATCGCTATCTTCATAAAGCCTCCCGCGATCTCAACGTCGCGTCTGACCGGTGCACGGCGCACCTCGACAACATGCGGAGACGGCACAGGCCGTCTCCCTCCAATCCCATTGAATGCTCAGGGGATAATCGAATTTCAGGTGAGGAAGTACGCCATCAGCGCCAAAATGCAGACCAGCGTCAGGGTCGTGTATTTCGTCAGCTTCAAGAAGCCTTCGTAGGTCTGTTCGTGCGCGAGATAGTCGTTGCCATCCGCGGTGGTGTAGGCCACTTCACTGTGGTCTGCCATTGTTGCCTCCAGCATTAGCTTTGCGTGGGCAATACCGCACTTGCCGCAGCAGGGCAACGGTTTGGGGGGCTTGTTCTAGGCAAAAAGTTGAACAACCCCCAACTGCCCGGTTTTTCGGCAGATTTCGGCCCCGGACAGTCCTTGACGATTTCAGAATGTCGAAAAACAGGTCGTGGAAACGCCCTATCCCATCGCCTCCAGCTCGTCGATCATGCCTTCGATGACCGACAGGCCGCCATCCCAGAACGCCGGGTTTTTTGCATCCAATCCGAACGGCGCCAGCAGTTCGGAATAGTGCTTGGTGCCGCCCGCCGCGAGCATGTCGAGATAACGCTCGGCGAAGCCCTCGGTCGCGTGCTCATACACCGCATAAAGCGAGTTCACGAGACAATCGCCGAACGCATAGGCGTACACATAGAACGGCGAATGGATGAAGTGCGGGATGTACATCCAGAACGTCTCGTAGCCCGGCTTGATCTCGATCGCCGGCCCGAGACTCTCGCCCTGCACCGACAGCCAGATCTCGCCGAGCCGCTCGGCGGTGAGTTCGCCGTTGCGGC
>Ga0180223_1000419_pt1 | contig 56117 bp, 60 predicted proteins | sample eDN5th30CKraftOP_FD_151337 | JGI IMG/M metagenome (GOLD analysis project Ga0180223, IMG submission 151337) | Enriched Organic Plus compost microbial communities from Emeryville, California, USA - eDNA 5th pass 30_C Kraft OP (version 2) (version 2) ... | reverse complement strand
GAAATGGTGGAGCCGAGGGGGATCGAACCCCTGACCTCGTCATTGCGAACGACGCGCTCTCCCAGCTGAGCTACGGCCCCAAGGAGCGCAGCCTATAAGCGAGCCTTCCACGCCATGCAACGGTCTTTTTTGCGAGAAGAATCGGCATCTTCCATTGATCTCGATCAAGCCTTTGCCGCCTTTCGCGCCGCCCGTTCGGCAGGCTGGTGGAAAGAAGCGATGTTACCCCTGCGTAACGCCCGGAACGAAGGATCGCGCCGCTCATTGGTGGGATGACGGCGCTTGCAACAGGCAAGGTAAAAGCCGCCGCAACAGCAGGCAAGGAGAAGGACCATGGGTTACCAGAGCGGACGCCGCTACGGTGACGATCTTTATACCGGGCAGCCGCGCTATACCGGCGCCGGCGAGTGGCGCGATGATCGCGGCCATCGCTATGGCGCGCGGGGCCAGTTCGGCGGCGGGCGATCCTATCGTTCGGCGCCAACCGATTATGATCCCGACGAACGCGGCTTCTTCGACCGGGCGGGCGATGAAATCCGCAGCTGGTTCGGCGATGAGGAAGCCGAACGCAGACGCGACTATGACGAATATTACAACCGCCCCTATGGCGATCCGCGCGACCAGAGCAGCCGCGTGGGCTATGCTTCCGCTTCGGGCAGCGACCGTTATCTGCCGGGGCGGGGCTATGCGCCTTATACCGGCGACCGTAGCGGCTTGGGCGGCGAGGATCATGGATCTCGCGTCCGCGCCTATGGACCGCAACATGATTATGGCGAGCATCACGACGCCAGCTATTATGCATGGCGCCAGCAGCGGATCGAGGAGTTGGACCGCGACTATGCCGAATATCGGCGCGAAAACCGCGAACTCTTCAACAGCGAGTTCGGGACCTGGCGCAACCGGCGGGGCGAACAGCGCCAGGCGCTAGCCCAGGTGCGCGAACATATGGAAGTGGTCGGCAGCGATGGCGAACATGTCGGCACTGTCGACAAGCTGCGCGGCGACCGCATGATCCTGACCCGGACTGACGAAGATGCAGGCGGCGTACATCATTCCGTTCCATCGTCCTGGATCAAATCCGTCGACGCGCAAAGGGTGATACTGGAAAAGTCGGCCGATCAGGCGCAGGCCGCCTGGTGCACGGAAGGCGAGAAGAACGCCTTGTTCGGAGAGCGCGATATCGACCCCGCCGCATGGAGCGGCGAAGGATTGTCGACGGACAACGCCTATCAAAAGAACCGCGACCGCTGAAACTGCGGCAGATTACGAAGGGAAGGGTCCGGTCTTTTGGCCGGACCCTTTTTCATGCCGCCAGATGGAGGCTTGTCTTTTCCGGACCGTAAATCCCAACGCGCATCCCTGCGATCAGTCGGTCAGCGTGAAGCCGAGTTTCAGCGTGGCCTGATATTGGGTTGCGCCGTCCCGGTCGATGAAGCCGCGCACCGCGACCAGTTCGAACCAGCGGATATTGCGGAGCGTTTCCCTGGCGCGGGTCAAGCCGTTCTGGATGGCGTCATCGGTGCTCTTGCGGGATGTGCCGACGATCTCGACGAGCTTGTAGACATGGTCCTCCATCGCATCCTCTCCTTCGTTATCCTTGAGAGAAGGCTATGCCTGCCCCACCCGACTGACAAGCGTGATATGGCCGGCTTTCCGGCGTTGCGCCGAAAAGCCCGGTCCTATCCTTGAGGCAACAGCAGCGACGAATCCCCATAGCTGTAGAAGCGATAGCCCTGCGATATGGCGTGGGCATAGGCCGCCTGCATCCGATCCCGTCCCATCAGCGCGCTGACCAGCATAAACAAGGTCGATTTGGGCAAGTGAAAATTGGTCATCAGGCCGTCCACCGCCCGGAACCGATAGCCCGGCGTGATGAAGATGCGCGTTTCGTCTTCGAACGGACGGATGACGCCATCCTCTCCCGCCGCGCTTTCCAGCAAGCGCAGGCTGGTGGTGCCCACCGCGATCAGTCGTCCGCCCCCGGCCTTCGCCGCATTCAGCCGGTCCGCAGTCGCCGCGTCGATCCGGCCCCATTCGGCATGCATCCGGTGATCGTCCGTGTCATCCGCCTTCACCGGCAGGAATGTCCCGGCGCCGACATGCAGCGTCAGGGTCTCGGTCGCGACCCCCGCTTTCGCCAGCCCCTCCATCAATTCCGGCGTGAAATGGAGCGCGGCCGTAGGCGCGGCCACCGCCCCGTCCTTTTGCGCGAACATCGTCTGATAATCAGCCCTGTCGCGCTCATCGGTGGGGCGCTTGCTGGCGATGTAGGGGGGCAAGGGCATCCGCCCCGCCCGTTCCAGCAGCAATTCCACCGGCTCATCGCCCTCGAAGCTCAGCGTGACACCGCCATCTTCGTCGCGAGGCCCGGCAATAGCGGTGACGCCTGCGCCGAAGTCGATCCGGTCGCTGTCGCGCACCCGCTTGGCATTGCGGAGGAACGCCTGCCATTGCCGCAGCCCCAGTCGCTTGTGCAGCGTCGCGCCGACCTTCGCCTGCCCGCGTATGCCTTCAAGCTGCGCCGGAATCACCCGCGTATCGTTGAATACCAACACGTCGCCCTTGCGGAGCAAGGCAGGCAGATCGCGCACGACCCCGTCCGCGATCGGCACATCCCCCGCCACAAGCATCAGCCGCGCCGAATCTCGCGGAGATGCTGGGCGCAGCGCAATGCGCTCGGGCGGCAAGTCGAAATCGAACAGGTCTACGCGCATGGAAGTCGCCGCGCGGGCCGCCGCTTATGGCTGCGGCGGGGATTGCGGCTGGGCCGGGGCGGGCTGCGCAGAGGGCAGCACCGACGGCACGTTCGCCGCAGGAGCAGCCGGAGCGATGGGCGCCGTCACCGGCGGTTTGCCATCGCTTTCGATCGACGCCTGCAGGATGGTCGTGGGGTTGGCGGGCGGCTCACCCGGCGCAATTGCATCAGCATATTGCATCCCTTCGATCACGCGGCCGAAGACGGTATATTTCTTATCGAGCTGAAGCCGGGGCAGCAGCACAATGAAGAACTGGCTGTTGGCGCTGTCCTCCGATTGGGCGCGCGCCATCGACACCGCGCCGCGCACATGGGGCAGCCAGTTGAATTCCTGCTTCAGGTCCGGCAGCGTCGAACCGCCCGTGCCATCGCCCTTGGGATCGCCGCCCTGCGCCATGAAGCCGGGGATCACGCGATGGAACTTAAGGCCATTGTAAAAGCCCTGCCGCGTCAGTTCCTTGATCCGTTCCACATGCGTGGGCGCGACATCGGGACGAAGCTGAATCCGCACGCGGCCGCCAGTGGACAGGTCCAGATCCCACACATTCTGCGGATCGACCGGGATGCTGGCGGGGGGAAGTTGGGGCGTGCCGGACTGTTCCAGCGCCTTGGCGTTCTTTTCCGCGACGGCGGACATTTCCGCCTTCTTCAGTTCCTCGCCCTGTCCCTGTCCGCCGCCCTGCGCCAGAGCCGCGCCGCTGGACGCATAGAGGGCGAAACCGATCGCCACGGTCTTGAGCGCCGAAGTAAACCGCATGGATAAGCTTTCCCTAACTCTCTATTGACCGATGGCGAAGTTGCCCCCTGATAGCGCGCTCTTCGCGATTGGCAACTGAACGAAGGCTGAGCGGTGCGTTATCCGCCCTTGCGTCCCAACGCCGCGACGCGTTTTTCCACTTCCTCGCACACGGTCGGGCTGACGAATTTATGGATGGGGCCGCCGTAAAGCGCGATTTCCTTGACCAGGCGCGACGCAATCGGCTGCAACGACACGTCCGCCATCAGGAAAACAGTCTCGACGCGGCCATTGATCTGCTGGTTCATGCCCGCCATCTGATATTCATATTCGAAGTCCGCGACGGCGCGCAGACCCCGGATGATGATGCTGGCCTGCTGCGATTCGGCAAAGTCCATCAGCAGCGAGTTGAAGCCGGTGACGACGATTTCCGTATCGATACCGGCGCATTCGCGGCGCACCATCTCCAGCCGCTCCTCGTCACTGAACATCGGCGATTTGGAAATATTGGTCGTGACGCCGATCACCAGCTTGTCGACCAGCTTCGCCCCGCGCCGGATGATGTCCATATGACCCAGCGTGATGGGATCGAATGTGCCGGGATAGACCCCCACCCTTTGTTTCATGCCTTACCGATCCCTTTCCACGATATAATCGGCAATGGCGCACAGCAGATCAGCCCGCTTGCCGAAACCATGCAGATGCGCCTTGGCCTGATCGACCAGCAGTTGCGCCTGCTCCCTCGCCCGATCGGCGCCCAGCAGGGAAACGAAGGTTTCCTTGCCCGCCGACGCATCCTTGCCCAGCGCCTTGCCCGCGGCGGCCGTATCACCTTCGACATCGAGCAGGTCGTCCGCGATCTGGAAGGCGAGGCCAATGTCGCGCGCATAGCCGTGCAGCCCCGTGCGCCCTTCCGGCGGGATGCGCGCCATGATCGCTGCGGCATCGACGCAAAAGCCGATCAGCGCCCCGGTCTTGAGATTTTGGAGCCGCGTCACGGTGGCAAGGTCGAAGCGGCTGTCTTCCGCCGCCAGATCCATCATCTGGCCGCCCGCCATGCCCGCCGCCCCGCTGGCAAGCGCAAGCGCCTTCACAAGCTCCACCCGCACGAAAGGCGCCGGGTGCGTCTGCTCATCGGCCAATATCTCAAAGGCGAAACTTTGCAGGCAGTCACCCACCAGAATCGCGGTCGCTTCGTCATAGGCCTTGTGAACGGTCGGCTTGCCGCGCCGCATATCGTCATCGTCCATCGCAGGCAGATCGTCATGCACCAACGAATAAACATGGATGCACTCGACCGCCAGTCCTACACGCAGCGCCGATTCAGGCGAGATATTGAACAGGTCGCATGCCGCCCGCACCAGCAGCGGACGCAGGCGCTTGCCTCCGCCGATGGTCGCATGACGCATCGCGTCATAAAGGCGCGCCCTCGCATCGTCCGGCACAGCGAGCAAAGTGTCGAAGGCGCGGTCGATCGCGGCCGAAATCAGGGCCGACTGCTGGGCAATCAACGCACCTGCGGAGGCGCCGCCTCCCTTCATCCCGTCAATCCGCGCCGAAGGGCTGTGCGCCGGTGACGGCGCCGCTCGCGTCGAGCGTGAGTTTCTGGATGCGCGCCTCTGCCGCCTGCAATCGTTCCATGCACTGCTTCCGCAACGCCTCGCCCTCGCTGTAGAGCGAGATCGATTCGTCCAGCGGCACGTCTCCATTTTCCAGCCGCCGCACGATGGATTCGAGCGCGCGGAGCGCCTCCTCGAACGAAAGCGTGCTGGGGTCGGTCGGCTGCGTCATGCTCTCTTCGGCCATGCCCCTGCATTGGCCTTCACCGCCCGCGCGGTCAAGCCCGCATGGCGCCCGTGGCCCCATCATGCGGCCCTGTCATGGTTCCGTCACGCTGACGCATAAGAATATAACAGGCAAATTCACTATTTTTGCGTTGACGTCACTTGTTGCAAGTGCACATAGAAGGCCCGCTATGAAATATTATCTCCCCCTGACCGCCGTCGCGGCCCTGACCTTGCTGTCGGCCTGCAACAAGAATGATGAACCCGAAGTCGTGGGCGGCCCCGCCGACCCGATGGCTTCGCAGCTTGCCAACGCCGCGCCGGTGGAACTCCCGCCGTCGGTGAAGAACAGCTTCCAGTATCGCTGCAAGGACAACAGTCTCGTCTTCGTCGACTTCCTGAGCGACGACAAGACCGCGAACCTGCGTACTGAAAAAACCGGGTCGCCGACCAAGCTGGTCGCCGCCGAAGCCGGCCAGCCGTTCGAAGCCACCGATGGCTACAAGATTGAAGGCAATGGCAAGCAGGTCACCATCACCCTGCCGGGCAAGAGCGCGCTGGGCTGCAAGGCCTGAGTCCTTATCTCCGTGATGGCAAACAGGCCGGACCTTTCATCGAGGTCCGGCCTTTTTTATGCCCTTACGATCCGCGGATCAGTTCCGGCTCGCCCGCCTCGACCGGATCGGGGCCGAAACGGTTGGCGCCACGCGTCCCGCTCATGATGAAGAAAACCAGCAGGATGATCCCGCCGATCAATGGCAGGAGGATCAGCAGTAGCCACCATCCGCTGCGGTCCGTGTCATGCAGCCGCCGGACCGACACCGCGAGTTGAGGAATGAACATCGCCAGCGCGAACAGCCCCGTCAGCGGCCCGGCCTGCGTTCGGTAACCCGCATCGACCCACCATCGGCCATGATCGACCCATCGCTGCGTCATGTTGAGGCCCAACATGGTTTCGACGATGCTGATCACGATCGCGGCGAGGATCAGGAACAGTGCGAACATCCAATATTCCTTCGGCCGCGCCCTTCCCGAAAATCTCGCATAGCGGCGCAGCGGCAACAGCATCCATTCCATGACGGTCTCATCCCCTTTCCAACGCACGATCCATAGCATGTTTTCCACACAGGACGCCGCAAGGATTGTCTATCCGCGCCCACGCGGCTAAAGGCGCGCTCATGTCCAGCACCGCCACCCAGATCACGCCCGAAATCGTCGCCGAACACGGGCTTTCCCCGGAAGAATATGATCGCGTCCTGAATGCGCTCGGCCGGGAGCCGAATCTCACCGAACTTGGCATCTTTTCGGTCATGTGGTCGGAGCATTGCTCCTACAAATCGAGCCGCATCCATTTGAAGAAACTGCCCACCGAAGGGCCACAGGTCATTTGCGGCCCTGGCGAAAATGCGGGCGTCGTCGACATTGGCGACGGGCAGGCGGCGATCTTCAAGATGGAGAGCCACAACCACCCGTCTTACATCGAACCCTATCAAGGTGCGGCGACCGGTGTGGGCGGCATATTGCGCGACGTGTTCACCATGGGCGCGCGCCCGGTCGCGAATTTGAACGCGCTACGCTTCGGCCGGCCCGATCACCCCAAGATGAAGCACCTCATTTCCGGCGTGGTCCATGGCATCGGCGGCTACGGCAATTGCGTGGGCGTCCCCACCGTGGGCGGTGAGGTGAATTTCCACCCCGCCTATGACGGCAACATCCTGGTCAACGCGATGACCGTGGGCGTCGCTGACACCGACAAGATCTTCTATTCGGCGGCGTCGGGCGTCGGCAACCCGATCGTCTATGTCGGGTCCAAGACCGGCCGCGACGGCATCCATGGGGCGACCATGGCCTCCGCCGATTTCGGCGACGATGCCGATGCGAAGCGCCCCACCGTGCAGGTCGGCGATCCCTTCACCGAAAAGCTGCTGATCGAAGCCTGTCTCGAACTCATGGCGTCGGACGCCATCGTCGCGATTCAGGACATGGGCGCGGCAGGCCTCACCTCTTCCAGCGTCGAAATGGCGTCCAAGGGCGGCGTCGGCCTGCTGCTCGATATGAATAAGGTGCCGCAACGCGAAACCGGCATGAGCGCCTATGAAATGATGCTGTCGGAATCGCAGGAGCGCATGTTGATGGTGCTCCAGCCCGGCAAGGAAGCCTTTGCCGAAGCCATCTTCCGCAAGTGGGAACTGGACTTCGCGGTCATCGGCGAAGTCACCGATACGGGCCGCATGGTCCTCGTCCACCATGGCGAAACGGTGTGCGACATTCCGCTCGCCCCGCTGGCCGACGACGCGCCGCTTTATGACCGCCCCGCCATGCCGAAGGACGAATATAAGGCATGGTCCGGCGTTCAGCCGCTGGGCGACATTCCGGCGTCCGACATCGGCGCGGACCTCGTGAAGCTGATGGGCAGCCCCGACATTGCCTCGCGCCGCTGGATCTGGGAGCAATATGACCACATGGTCGGCGCCGACACGGTGCAGCGCCCCGGCGGCGATGCGGCGGTGGTGCGCGTCCACGGCAGCCAGAAGGGCATTGCAATCAGCACCGATTGCACGCCACGCTATTGCTACGCCGATCCTTATGAGGGCGGCAAGCAGGCCATCGCGGAATGCTATCGCAACATTTCGGCAGTCGGCGCGACACCGCTCGCCGTCACCAATTGCCTCAACTTCGCCAATCCGCAGCGGCCGGAAATCATGGCGCAGTTCACCGGCTGCCTGGAAGGCATGGGCGACGCCTGCCGCGCGCTCGACTTCCCAATCGTGTCAGGCAATGTCAGCCTCTATAATGAGTCCAAGGCAACAGGCGGCGGCTCTGCCATCCTGCCCACGCCCGCCATCGGCGGAATCGGGTTGCTCAAGGACATTGACGTCATGGCGACCGTCGCTTTCAAGGCGGAAGGCGACGCCATCTGGCTGATCGGCGCAGAAGGCACGCATCTGGGTCAGTCCATCTGGCTGCGCGAAATCGCGGGCCGGGAAGCGGGCGAAGCGCCCAAGGTCGACCTCAAGGCGGAACGCGCCAACGCCAAAACCGTCCGCGCGCTCATCGCGGAAGGCAAGGTCACGGCGGTCCATGACATTTCCGACGGCGGCCTTCTAGTCGCAGTCGCGGAAATGGCGTTGGCCGGCAACATCGGCGCGGAACTGAGCGCGAATCTCACGACCGCCACCGCATTCGGCGAGGATCAGAGCCGTTACATCGTTACCGCACCCGAAGGCACCGCCATCCCCGGCGCGACCCGCATCGGCACCTGCCAAGGTGACAAGATCGTAGGCGTGACGCTGGACGCCCTGCGTGGGGTGCATGAAGGCTTCTTCCCGAACCTGATGGATGCGGAACTGTAAGGACGGAGGGGAGCTTTCCTCCTTTCACCAACTCATGTTTTGATGAGGCGGGGATGTTCGAAAGCGACCAGTTTCGGCCATTCCGGACACCCGTATCGACAAGCTCAGTGGTTACTCAGGACGAACGGGGTGAGGAAAGCTGCCGTCCGCAATCCATCCGTCCCAGATCCGCGCGACGATGATGCTGCATCAAGTGCCCGAGCGCGTCACGCGTCCGAAGAGCACCTGATAGCCATCATCCCCGCCCTGCGCCTCAAAGGCGGCCATCACGCGCCGCAAATCACTGGGGTTTAGCGGTTTTCTTCCCTCGCTCGGTACTACCGCGCCGATGCCCTTGAGGTGTGCGATCAATCCCATGGCGCCTCCGCAAGGCAGCGCATATTCCTCGTCAAAAGCAAAGGCATCGCCAAATGGCGTCAGAATCGCGCGCAAATCGTTCAGATCGGGATAGTCCGGCACGCCCGCCGCCAGCCCGCACGCCGCATGGGCGGCACGCCACCGGGCGAAACTGCCCTGCCCCATCGTGGAGAAGATCAGGCTCCCCCCCGGCCGGAGTAACCCCGCCAGCCGTCCGACCGCCCCTCCCAGATCGTCGAACCACTGGAAGGCGAGGCTGGAGAGGATAAGATCGAACCATTCGCCATCGAACGCCGGAATCTCCCCATCCATCGGCAGGAAGGTTCCCGCGACCAAACCGCCCGCCGAGGCCCGCGCTAGCATTTCGGGCGACAAATCCGTCGCCACCAGTTCCGCGCCGGGCCAGCGCGCCTGAATATCCCGCGTCAGGAAGCCCGTGCCGCAGCCGATCTCCAATATGCGCTCAACACCGGCGGGCTTCTGCCGCTGCGCCAGATTCGCGACCAGCGCCGCCGCCAGCCGCTGCGGCCCGGCATGATCGTCATAGCGCGCCGCAGCCGCGCCGAACGCATCGCTTATCCGTTGCTTGCGGCCCATGTTCATGGCTAGTCGCATGGCAGAGCCTTCCGCGCTTTGCCAGCTTCTTTACCAAGCCAAACTCTTTACAAGGACCGTTGATGACTGCGCCTTCCTCCCGCCTCCTTTCGATGGACGTGCTGCGCGGCTGCGCGGTCATGGGCATCCTCTGGATGAACATCACGGCCTTCGCCCTGCCCCAACCCGCCTATTTCAATCCGGCGGTATCGGGTCCGCTTTCGGCCAGCGATGTCGCTTTCTGGGCAGTCGGCTTCCTGTTCTTTGACGGCAAGATGCGCGGTCTTTTCGCCCTGCTGTTCGGCGCGTCCATGCTGCTACTGATCGACCGGGAAGAAATGGCCGGACGCGATGGCCGCCGTGCCCAGATGGTGCGGGCCGCATGGCTGTTTCTGTTCGGCCTCGCCCATTATCTGCTGCTCTGGTGGGGCGACATATTGATGACCTATGCGATCGTGGCGCTGGTTGCTCTGTTGTTTATCCGGCACGAGCCTCTGTCGCTGGTGAAATGGGCGTTTCTCTTCTTCCTGCTCCACTTCCTGCTCTGCGTCGCTTTTCTGCTCAGCCTTTATAGCTGGTCCCACGCGGCATCCGCGCCCGGAACCGCCGCCGATATCCGCGACGGCTTCACTCATTTCATCGCGCCCTATTCCGACCCGCACAGCATCGCCGTCCATGCCGAGACCGCGACCTACGGAAGCGGATTCGTCGATATCGTCCGGCATCGGCTGGCGGGCTATCCGGGCCAGTGGTTCTGGTCGTTCCTGTTCACCGCGCTCGAAACATTGGGCTTCATGCTGCTGGGCATGGCGATGCTGAAGGGTGGTTTCCTGACAGGACGCTGGAGTGCGGAGCAATATTGGCGGACGGCGCGGCATTGTTTCCTGATCGGCCTGCCACCCATGGCCGCGCTGGCGCTGTGGGTGGTCCTCAGCCGATTCGCAGTGCTTCCTGCGTTGGGCAGCATGATGGCCTGGTCCTTCCCCTTCCGCATTCCGCTGACGGTGGGATGGGCGGCGCTGATCCTGTGGCTTCTCGCCGGGCGCGGCCAAAGCCGAATCACGTCCGCCATCGCCGCCGCCGGACGCATGGCGTTCAGCAATTATCTGGGCACCAGCCTGGTGATGACAGCGATCTTCTATGGCTGGGGCCTTGGCCTGTTCGGGCAGGTCCGGCCCGCCGCCCTGCCTCTGTTCGTGCTGGGGGGATGGGCCGTCATGCTGCTGTGGTCGCCGCTCTGGCTGAAGCGATTCGGTTCCGGGCCGCTGGAATGGCTGTGGCGCAGCCTCGCCAAGGGACGGCTGCAAAAGATTCGCAAAAACATCTGATAGGACTATTGCGACCTATTATCATCTGCGCTATCTGCTTGGTCAGGAGTGCAAGACATGGTCGTTTGCGTTTGTAATGCCATTCGGGAAAAGGATCTGAAGGACGCCGTGCGCGATGGCGCGGATACGCCATGCAACGCCTATGCCCGTTTCGGCCGCCGCCCCAAATGCGGCCAGTGCGTTTCCTTTGCCCGCACCATCATCGCCGCAGAGCGGGCCACCGCTTAAAAGCATTGCGAGGCAGGTGCATGAATAGTCGTCTTCCAATCGCAAACCCGAAGCAATAGCCTTACAAAAAATGGCGGATTTTCAAGGGTTTTTGGCTTAACAACCAGTCCCTATCGCCTTATAATGCCCGGCACTTTCCAATAACCGGAGCATTCCCCCCATGAAGGGCGATCCCAAAGTCATCGATTATTTGAACGAGGTCCTCAAGAACGAGCTGACCGCGATCAATCAATATTTCCTCCATTATCGCATGCTCGATCATTGGGGCATCAAGAAACTCGCCAAGTTCGAATATGAAGAGTCGATCGACGAGATGAAACATGCCGACAAGGTGGCGGAACGCATCCTGTTCCTTGACGGCCTGCCTAATTTCCAGCTGCTCGGCCGCCTCAAGATCGGCGAAACGGTGGAAGAAGTGCTCAAGTCCGATCTCGAACTGGAATATGAGGCTCTGCCGACGCTCAAGGATGGCATCGCTTATTGCGAGTCGATCCGCGACTATGTGTCGCGCGATCTGTTTCAGTCCATCCTTGAAAGCGAGGAAGAGCATATCGACACGCTGGAAACGCAGTTCGAGATGATCGATCGGATGGGCCTGCAAAACTACATCCAGTTGCAGAGCGAGGCTGCGGAAGGATAGGGGCTGCAGGGGGGGGGCCGTCTGCCCCGGCTGCTGCCCTGCGCTCGCGAATTCCTGTGAGAATGGCGGTTTAGTGGAAGGTGGACATAAGTTTATCCCTCGCCCCATAGGGGTCGGCCAGAGGCGAGTGAATCTGGCCGAGGTTGCGGAGACCAGGCAGCTTGCTGCCTAGTCGTAGCTGGGTGAGGGGGTATGCGATCCGCAGGATCGCTGCTCTGTAGCCTCTCTCCCTCATCCAAGGGAGAAGGGAAGAACGAACGTCCGCCTCTGGCCGTAACCGGTCGCAAGACTGCCGGATTATCCCCTAAATCAACGACTCCAGCAGCCCGATCAGCGGCAGGTCGGCGGGCGGCATGTCCAGCGCATACATCTGCGCTGGGCGCGCCCATTTGAGCGCCGTGGCGTGACGGGCTTCGGGCACGCCATGCCATTTACGGCACACATAGAGCAGCAGCAACAGATGGCGCTCCCCCAGCGGCGCGCTCGCGAAGGTCGCGGGGGCGAGGCAGCTTACATGGGCGTTGATGCCCAGTTCCTCCTCCAATTCCCGCACCAGCGCCGCTTCGGGCGTTTCCTGCGGCTCCACCTTGCCGCCGGGAAATTCCCACAGGTTGGGCAGGGACGTGTGGGGCGGCCGCTGTTGCAGCAGCACGCGGCCGTCCGCATCGACCATCGCCGCGGCCACGACCAGGAGGGGAGAAATCTGCATCATGTCGGTCCAACGAAAGGGCTTTGTTAACCGCGCCTCCTTTACACAGCCAGACGGGACTGTCTGCAACGGACTGGAATGTAAATGCGGGGGCTGATCGACATTATTGCCCGATGTGCCCTGGCGCGATGCCAGCGCGGCGCGACGGCGATTGAATATGCACTGATCCTTGCGTTTATTTTTCTCGCGATTGTTTCCGCCGTCAGTCAATTCGCGAGCAGGTCCATCGCAATGTGGGACCATGTGGCGGAAGAAGTTAATCCCCACTAACCATCAATATTTGACAAAATGGACTTGTCATTAAGTTTTTCTCAACCGAACCCCCTTAAATCTGGTTCTGCTTATCTTCCGGTCAAAGAAGAAAAGCCGGGTAGTTGAATAATTTCCTCGGGTATGGAGACAAGACATGCAGTTTATTCGTAAGATGCTGAAGAATGAAGAAGGCGCGACCGCCATTGAATATGGCCTGATCGCCGCTCTGATCGCCGTTGCCGCCATTGGCGCGATGACCTCGCTCGGCAGCAGCCTGAAAACTACCTTCAATACGACCTCTGATGCGCTCAACGAAGGCGTTGCTGCTGGTCAGTAATAGCTGCAAACGGCTATTCGCCGCTTCAATCGGGAAAGGGAGAGGAAGCAATTCCTCTCCCTTTTTACGTCGTTCGCCGAACTACAATCTTCACCCGCTGCCCCGGCCGCAGCACCGATTGCGCGGTCAACGCGTTGATCGTCAGGAACCGTTCCAGCGGAAAGTCGGAATAGGCCATCCGCTTCGCCAGCGACTGCACGGTGTCGCCCGCCTTTACAGTGACGACCTCCACCCGGCGCGGCCGGATCGCGGCGGCGTCCTGCGCGGACAGGCGCTGCATCGACTGCACCATGGACGCGAACGGCCCCACGCCCTGCCCCGCGCCGGTCAGCAGCAGGAAATGATAGGCTTTGCCGCCCCCGAAATCATAAGCGAACACCGTCGCATCGACTTGCCCCGACTGCGTATTGGCCCGCACCGTGCGCCATGCCGCGGGCAATCCGTTGACCGTGGTGCGGCTGACATCGCCTGCCGGCGCTTTCCCGCCGCCCAGCCTGGCTAGAACCGAGTCGATATAGGCGGCCAGATTGCCCGAATAAGGCGCGGCGCTGAATTGCGCCTGCCCGCTCGATCCCGCGACGGTCACGGCGCTCGCGCCATTTTCCATGCCGAAACCGGATGGTGCGGTGAAAGTGAGGCGCATGTCGGGGTGGCGGAAGCGGCTGCCTTCGATCACGCCCTGCTTGGGATCGTCGCCATAAAGCACGCCATCCACCGCATTCAGGAAGGCGTCGCGATTGCGGACGGTGCCAGTGGAGCCACTGCGCTGTGCTTCCCGCGCGGCGCGGCCGACGCGGGATGCCGGGTCGGGGTGCGTGCTCGCCCATTCCGGCATGGCCCCCGCATTGCCCGTCACACGGCTGTCCAGGCTGCTCTGCGCGGCGAGCGAGGCCAGCATATCGGACAGGGCGCGCGGATCATAGCCGCCCGACGCCAGATAGCGAATGCCCAGATCATCCGCCTCATATTCCTGCGAGCGGGAGAATTTGAGGGTCAGCAACTGGCTGCCCGTCCCGATCCCCTTTTGCAGCAGGCCGCCGATCGCCGAATCGCCCAGCAGAGCGCCCGTCAGAACCTGAAGCAAGGCGCCGCCCACGGCGTTGCGCTGGGCCGTTTTCTGCCGCCGCTGGCCGTGCTGGGCGGCAACATGGCCGATTTCATGGCCGAGCACGCCCGCCAGTTCCGCCTCGTCGTTCATCAGGGCCATGAGTTGGCGGGTGACGTAGACATAGCCGCCGGGGATCGCGAAGGCGTTGTTCACCGGCGAATTGAGCAACGTGACGGTAAAGTCGCTCTGCGCGTTGGAAAGACCCGACTGGACGGCGATGCGGCGGCCCACGCCCTCCACATATTTCGCCTGCGGTCCCGCATAGGCGCCGCCGAACTCTTCCAGCAGTTGCGGATGCTGCTTCGCGCCTGCTTCCTTTTCCTGCGGGTTGATCGAAGATACGGTGCGGATGGCGCGCTGCTGCCCGATCACGGATGGCGCGGCGGCCATGGCCCCCACCAGCGTCAGCGTTCCTGTTGCGGCGCAAGTCCAGACATATCGTTTCTTCACAGCTAACAGCCCCTTTCCGCTCTCATGAGGGTGGAACGATAAAGGACTGTCACTGTTTCCGGAAGGGTGAGGTAAACGCGATGCCAATCCTCTGAGAGGGAACTGACGGAGGCGTATCTCCGCTCTCGAGAGGGCACTACCCCTCCACCACCGCTTCGCGGCGGTCTCCCTTCCTTGAAGAAACGGATTTAGGCGCCGATGGCTAGGAACTTGTCGGCGCGGTCCGTACGTAGCGCCGCGGCATCCATGCCGGACAAGGCATCCAGTTCCTCGCCTATCGCGGCGGCAAGGTTGGCGACGGCGGCCGCTGGCTCGCGGTGCGCCCCGCCCAGCGGTTCCGGCACGATGCGGTCGATCACGCCCAGCGCATGCAGATGCTGCGCCGTGACTTGCATGGCGGTGGCGGCGTCGCTTGCCTTGTCGGCAGTGCGCCACAGGATCGAGGCGCAACCCTCGGGCGAAATCACCGAATAGACCGCATGTTCAAACATCAGGACGCGATTCGCCGCCGCCAGCGCCACCGCGCCGCCCGATCCACCTTCACCCACGACAGCGGCCACCATCGGCACACCAAGGGCAAGACATTGTTCGGTGGAGCGGGCGATGGCTTCGGCCTGCCCGCGCTCCTCCGCCTGCACGCCGGGAAACGCGCCGGACGTATCGACCAGCGTGACGACCGGCAGGCCAAAGCGGTCCGCAAGCTGCATCAGGCGGATCGCCTTGCGATAGCCTTCCGGTTTGGCCATGCCGAAATTGTGGCGAACACGGCTGGCGGTATCGTCGCCCTTTTCATGGCCGATCACCATGACGCGCCGCTCACCCAGCGTGGCAAGGCCGCCCAATATCGCCTGATCGTCGGCAAAGGCGCGGTCCCCCGCCAGCGGCATGAAATCGTCGAACATGCCCGCGACATAATCCTTGAAATGCGGGCGTTCGGGATGACGTGCAACCTGCGTCTTCTGCCACGGCGTCAGCTTGGCGTAGCTGTCCGCCAGCATCTTGGCAGCGCGCTGCTCCAACTTGTCGATTTCACCATCTATGTCGATGTCGCCCACATTGGCGGTGGCGCGCAGTTCGATGATGCGGGCCTCAAGCTCCGCGATCGGCTTTTCAAATTCCAGAAAGCTTACCATGGGCGAAGGCGTTAAGGCGCAGACGCTTCGCCGTCAACGCGCCGATGGGCCATCGTCGCCAAAGGATGGCGGCTGTTGACCAGTTCGACCAGTCGGCGGCTGTCGACGTGAGTGTAAATTTGCGTCGTGCCAATGTCGGCATGGCCCAGCATGGATTGCAGCGCGCGCAGGTCCGCCCCGCCTTCCAGCAAATGTGTGGCGAAGGCGTGGCGCAGAACATGGGGGCTTACCCGATCCGGCGCGATCCCGGCGGCGGCGGCCAGCGCCTTGATCAGTTGATAGAGGCGGATGCGGCTCAAATGGCTCTTGCCGGAGGGAAACAGCCAGGGGCTGTCCGCAGGCACATGGGCCAGCCATGCGGCGACCGCCGCCCGCGCCCGGTCGGAGATCGGGACAAGCCGCTCCCGCCCGCCCTTGCCTTTGAGGATCAGAAAGGGCCTGTCCGTCGCCAGCGCGCGGCGTGGCAGCGACACCAGTTCGGTGGCGCGCAGGCCGGAGCCGTAGAGCAGTTCGATCAGCGCCGCCAGGCGCAGGTCGAGCGGCGAAGGATGTGAAACTGCGATTCGTTCTTCAATTTGGTGGAATAGCCTTTCGACATCCTGCACGGAGAGAATTTTCGGTAACGGACGGCGCGTGACCGGGCGAGGAAGGCTGGCGGACGGATTATCGCGCCGCAGCCCCTCTTCTTCCAGAAAGGCGTAGAAAGCGCGCAGAGCCGACGCCTTTCGCGCGACCGAGGATGCGGCGAGTTCCGCCCAGGCCTCCGGCAATGCGGCCAGCCGCTCCGCGCTCGCCTCCGCAAGACCACCCGCGATTCGCCCCGCTCCTTCCAGATCGGTGCGATAGGCCAGCAGCGTGTTGCGCGAAGCCCCCCGTTCCGCCGCCATCATTTCCAGGAAGCGGTCGATCAGGACGGCGTCGTCATTCATGGATCAGGCGCGGGTCAGCGCTTCTGCCGCGATCATCCGTGCTTCGGGATCCAGCCCCACACGATGCAATGCGGCGACGATGTGGAACAGATGACCGGGCGGCAGACGTCCCCATTCCGCCGCCTGCATGCCGACAGCGGCGAGCAGGGCGACGGTTCCCTTCTCTCCCCGCTGGGCCGCGGCCCCGATCGCCCTTGCCCACCGGCTGTTGGCGGCAAGGGTGAAGCCATTATCCTGCGCCAGCGCGGCAGCATCGGATGATGAAAGCCGCGACAGGCCCGCCAAGGCGGCGACAAGCAGACCTCCACGCGCGGGACCGGCGTCGTCGATAAAGCCGGACACGCGACTCTGGCTGACTTCGACAAGCGCACTGGGCGCTCCGACAGCGAGCAACGCCCAAAGGTCGGACGCGCCATCGCCATCCAGCGTTCCCGCTGCGCGCGCCCAGAGCGCTGCATTGCGATCATATCCCGCCGTCAGCATCGCCGCGACCAGGCTGGCCGCATCGCGCGCTTCCACCTGCGCGACGGGCAGTGCCGCCGCCGCCCGCGCCGTGGCGATCAGGCCGACATAATCAGGCCGCGCGCTGTCCTGCCAGATGGTGTGCATCCCCTGCAACCGGGCGGCGACGGTCGGCCCTCCATAAGCGGCGCGCAAGGCGTCGACCCTGTCGCCAAGCGCAGCTGGCGCATCGCCTTCCGCGCCCAACTCGCTGTAAAAGCCGACCAGCGCCCGGCTCGAAAACACGCCAAGGCGCGCCGCCATATCCGCGCCCGGCTGACGCCGAACCACGGAGAGAGCAGGCGCGCGCGCTTCCCACGCCCGAACATGCGGCCCAACCGTCGCATAGAGATTTGCCGGGATTTCGACATTCAGCGCCGTCGCGAGGCCGAACCGCCACGCCGTCAGCCGGTCGATCCCGTCCCATTCGATCTTCACCGACCGGCGGGCGTTGAATCCGGTGCCGACCATCTTTTCCGCCAGCCGATAGTCGATCCCACGCACGATACCGCGACGCCGCGTCTGGTTGAGCGCGCCGCTGGCCGACCCCTGATCACCGGAAAGCGCCGCGCAGATCGCCCGCGTCATGTCCCAACCTGGTTCCTTGCTGACCTTCAGCGCGCCCGCAGACAGCGGGCACAGTCCCGCCGGGTCCGCCGTCGCCAGATAGGTCTGCATGGCGACCGCATAGAGGCGCGGCGTGAAGCGGTCCGCATCCACGCTCTGCACCAGCAGGCGGGCGCTGTCGGCCTCTCCCATACGCAGCAACAGCCAGGCGCGTTCCGCCACCCAGTCTGCGCCGTCGATACCGCGCGGGGTATCCGTCGCGGTCAGCAGCGTCCGGCGCAGCAGAATGGAACCCCAGCGCGACACGATCGGCGCGCGCGTCTCCTTCATCAAAATAGCGAGGAACTGGCCGGATTCCGATCCGAACGCATCAGGCTCCAGTCCCAATGTCTGCGGCGTCAGCGGGCCAATGCGATCCAGCGAGCGGCGGGCGCTTTGCGGGAGATCATATTTCGCCTTCTGGGCAGCGAGTTCCGCTGCGCTCAGTTCTTGCGCCGCGCTGTTGTTCGCCGTCGCCTCATCCGTTAGGGAAAGAGCGGGCGGCGGTGTCGCGGGGGCAGGCGTGGCCGGTGAAGGCGATGAGGCGCGTCCGGGTTGCGATGGCGGGGGTGCAGGCGAGGTCGGCGCGTCGCCAAAACCCGGAGGCAGCAAGGATTCAGGCGCATCCTGGGCCACAACCGGCAGAGCCAGCGCAAGGGCAAGCGTACCCAGCGTCCACTTCGCATTCCCCCGACGACGCGGCATCGGCTTTATTTGCCCAGCTTTTCGGCGGAGATAACCTTTTCCACGCGCTGCTGCGGTTGTTCGCCGCCGCGCGACCAGAGGAAAGCTATCAGCGCAATCAACAGGATCACCAATATGACGGGAATGATGGGCAACCGCGTCCGGCGACGGGATCTACCTTCGAAACTGCTGTAGGAACGATTGTTCTTCATGTGTCCTTCTGCGGCCCTTTGCCGGTTCAAGAAAGGAAAGTTGCGATTTGCCTCAGTGACGGCTGGCTGTATAGCCCCGGTCGCCATGCAGCGAAACAGCAAATCCACGGCAGCCGCCCTGAAGCGCGGACCGATCGTTCTGGTCGGCATGATGGGTGTCGGCAAATCCACTGTCGGACGACGCCTTGCTGCGCGCATCGGCCTTGCCTTCGTCGATGCCGATGAAGAGATCGAAAAGGCCGCGGGGATGAGCGTCAGCGAGATTTTCGAACGCTTCGGCGAAGCGCATTTCCGCGACGGCGAACGCCGGGTGATCGCGCGCCTGATGGATGGCGCGCCAAAGGTCATCGCAACGGGTGGCGGAGCGTTCATGCAAGACGACACGCGCGCCCTGATCCTCGATCAGGCGACCGCCATATGGCTGGACGCCGACATCGACATATTGGTCGACCGCGTGTCCCGCCGCGAAGGGCGTCCCCTGCTCAAGGGGAAAGACCCGCGCATGGTGCTGACCGAACTGGCGGCCGTTCGTAATCCGGTCTACGCGCTCGCTCCCATTCATGTGAAAAGCATCGCCGCGCCGCATGAAGTCGCGGTCGAACGGATATTGGAGCAACTTCCAGCATGGCAATAGTGCAAGTCGCGCTGGACGCGCGCAGTTACGACATCATGATCGAACAGGGCGCGCTGGATCGTGCGGGCAGCCATCTGGCGGGTTATGCGCGCAAGGGACGGCTGGTTGTCGTGACCGACGCGCATGTCGCCGCCGCGCAACTTCCCCGGCTGGAGGCGAGCCTGCGCGCCGCCAATGTAAGCGTCGAGCCGATCACCCTGCCACCCGGCGAGCCGACCAAAAGCTGGCGGCACCTGGAAAGCCTGCTGGACGACCTCCTCGCGCTGGAAATCGAGCGTGGCGATCATATCGTGGCGCTGGGCGGCGGCGTGATCGGCGATCTGGTGGGCTTTGCGGCCTCAATTCTGAAGCGCGGATGCCATTTCATACAGGTGCCCACGACCCTGCTCGCGCAGGTCGATAGTTCGGTCGGCGGCAAGACCGCCATCAATGCCAAGGCCGGCAAGAATCTGATCGGCAGCTTCTATCAGCCTGCCCTTGTCCTGATCGACCCATCGACGCTCGACAGCTTGCCACCACGCGAAACGCGGGCCGGTTATGCGGAGGTCGTGAAATATGGCCTGATCGACGATCCCGATTTCTTCATCTGGTGCGAGCGGGAGGGGAACAAGCTGCTGGCGGGCGACCTCCAAGCCCGCGAATATGCGATCGAACGCAGCGTCCGGGCCAAAGCCGCCATCGTCGCCGACGACGAACGCGAAACATCGGGCCGTCGCGCCCTCCTCAACCTTGGCCATACCTTCGGCCATGCGCTGGAAGCCGATACGGGCTTTTCCGACACGCTGCTGCATGGCGAAGGCGTGGCGGCTGGCATGGCGCTGGCCTTCCGCTACTCGGCTCGGCTCGGCCTCTGCCCGGCGAGCGAAGCAGAGCGCGTGACGGCGCATCTCAAGGCAGTGGGCCTGCCATATGACCTTGCCAGCGCGCATGTGCAGGCCGATGGTGCGGCGCTGGTCGCACACATGCTGCACGACAAGAAGATGGCGGCTGGCACCCTTCCCTTCCTGCTGGCGCGGGGGATCGGCCGAACATTCCTGTCGAAGGATGTGGTGCTGGCCGATGTGGCGGCATTCCTCGATGAGGAGCGCACCACCGCGGGGGAGTGGTGACGAACCCCTGTTGGTTTTGGCGGCAATCGGCCATTCTTTGCTAACTAGGCTGGCTTAGTCGGTGTTTGAAAGCGGACCAACGGGGCGCGGATCAAGTCCGACGTGGCTCATCAACATCATAGACACGCAAATCGCGATTGCCGATACCAAGATCAGGCCATGCCGCCCGCCATTCGGCGATATGATCCGATGAGAAATGGCGATCCAATGCCCCTTGGTCGGCCCACAATTCTTTGACGTGGATGAGGCCGGCATCGAACAGGTCTTCCGCATAGCCATATTCGATGCAGCCTTCTTCTGCACGACTAGCGATGGCCATTCGTCTCATGATGAGGCGCGCCGCCGCTAAATTTTCGGCCGGAAGGCGCATTGTTCCAATTATCAGCAGCATCAAGGATGAGCATCGAATCGGATGAAAGTAGCATGTCTGCTTCTCGTCCGTGGGCATCTGGAATCTGCCGCGGTGCTCACCTGCCCAATCACCCGCACAACCGCCCAAAACAAAAGGGCGCCGTTACGGGCGCCCTTCTCATTCATCCTCGCGGATGAAATTATTTCTTCAGCGTCAAGCCGCCGAAACGCTTATTGAAGCGCGCCACCTGGCCGCCTTGGTCGAGCTGACGCTGACCGCCGATCCATGCCGGGTGCGACTTGGGATCGATGTCGAGCGCCATCGTGTCGCCTTCCTTGCCCCAGGTGGAGCGGGTGCGGAAGGTCGAACCGTCGGTCATCTGGACGGTGATGAAGTGGTAATCGGGATGCGTATCGGCTTTCATGATCTGCTCCATATATGGCCGGTTTCCGACCGGCCGTGGATGCCCAAAATGGCGAAGGCGCGCGGTTACATGCGTTTCCGCCCAAAAGCAAGGGGGAAAGGCTGCCCTTTCCCCCTGCCCGTCAGTCCTTCGGCGGGTCCGAGATCATGGCGACGAAGTTGGCTTCCGCCACCAGCTTGCCCTCGATCATCGCCTTGCCCGCGAATTTGCATATCGCGCCGCGCGACTGGGTGATCTCAACATGAAGGTCCAGCAGGCAGCCCGGCTCGACCGGCGAACGGAACTTCGCACCGTCGATGCTCATGAAGTAGACCAGCTTGCCGGAATTGGCGAGTTGCATGGTTTCGACGGCGAGCACGCCCGCCGCCTGCGCCATGGCTTCCACGATCAGCACGCCCGGCATGATCGGCCGCGCCGGGAAATGGCCCTGGAAAAAGGGCTCATTCACGGAAACCGCCTTCACCGCGTGGATCGCGCTATTAGGCACAAGCGAAACCACGCGATCGACGAGCAGCATCGGATAACGGTGCGGAAGCGCCGCCAAGACCCCACGGACATCCATGGGGCCAAGAGCAGCGGCAGCCGCTTCAGGCTGATCGGTCATCTTCGATCAGCGCGAGGTCGGCTGCTGCGAGGGGTTGGCGGGAGCGGGAGCAGCCGCTGCGGGTGCCTGACCCTGCTGCTGACCGCCCGGACGCCAGCCGGCCGGCGGCGTGATGCCGACGGAGGGAACCAGCGCATTGAGTTCGGTCACCACATTCTGCGTGATGTCGACGCTGGGCTGATAGGAAACGGTGGCGTCGGGGCCAAGCACCAGGTCAACCTTCGCCTTGCTCATCGCGGTCTTGAGCGCATCGGACAGCTTCGCCGAGATTTGCTCTTCGACATAGGCGTTGGCGAGACCGATGGGCTGGCCCAAACGCTGCAATTCGGCCTGGCCGTCCTGTCCTGCCTTCTGATAGGCTTCATACTGCGCCTGAAGCGCGGGCGTGCTCTTGCCACCGGCAGCCTTAGCGGCAGTTTCCAGCGCGGTCGCCTTCGCCTTCAGGTCGGCGTCGATGGCGTTCTTGCGCGCGGTGAAGCTGTCGATCTGCGCCTTGTAGGTCGTCTGGATCTGACCGCGTGCGGCGGTATAGGCGTTGCTGGTCGCAACGGCGCGCTGGATGTCAACGACAGCGATGCCCTGTTTCGACTGGGCAACAGCGGGCGCGGTCGAAAGCGCGATGACGGAAACGGGCGCGAGTGCGATCGCGGCGGCCTTGAAGATCATTTTCATCAGAATTGAGTCCCTACGTTGAAGGTGATCAGTTTGGTATCGTCCCCTGGTTCCTTGAGCAGGGCCTTGGCGATGTCGATGCGGAACGGCCCGAAAGGCGAGTTCCAGTTGACGCCAAAGCCAACGGACACACGCGGTTTAAGCGTGTCGCCGAGATATTCTTCCTCGAACGGCCCGATGAGAAGAGAATGCGTGTTCTGGGTTGGGTCTGTAATATTGTCGCCTGGACACACGCCATCGCTCACTGCCTGCGTACGCGCACCGGTTGTGTTGTTGGCGCAAACGCCGGGTGAGTGGGAAATAACCGAGGGATTTTTGAGCCCGGCTACGGCGCCGGCATCGACGAATATCGAAGGCCGAAGCCCCATTTCGCGTGCACCGGAACCCAATGGAATTTCGACTTCAGCGCGCGCCATATAGTAGATTTTGCCACCCAAGGCATCGTCGGAAACGCTGTTGCTTCCGCTTCCGCGCACATAGTTCCCGTCCGCATCCTTGGTGAGGTAGAAACGCTTGACCCGAGGACCGATACCGCGAATGTCGAAACCGCGAATTTGCGGCTCACCCAGGAAGAAGCGATCAGTCAGACGAACCTTGTCAACCAAATCGCCCGAAGCATCACGGCGCTCCCCTTCCAGCGAATGGATATAGCCGCCTTCGCCGGACAGCGAGAAAATGAAACCGCCACCCAACGGCCAATATTTGGAACCGTTGAGACGGGTACGCACATATTTGACACTGCCGCCAAGCCCGGCAAAATCCTGGCTCAGAACGATGTTATGACCGCGCGTCGGACGGATGCGATTATCGCGAGTATCGTAAATCAGCGAATAACCGATGGACGATGTGGTGCGCTTGCCGATGGCGTCGCAGAGATAGCGGCCTGCAAGCAAGGGGTCACATTGCGATTCCAATGGACCCGAACCATCCGGATCGGAATAATAGGTATCCTTGTCCAGCGTCACATCATCCAAATTCAGGCTGTAGCGCAGCGCCAGCGACATATATTCGGTGATCGGGACACCCGCGCGGATCTGAAAGCCGGTGGTCGTCTGTTCATAGGTCGTATCGCGGTCGTTATTATTGAGATAACGGAAGCTGTTGAGGTCACGACGATAAATGTCGCCGCCCAGCGCGATGTTCTTGTCCATGAAATAGGGTTCGGTGAAGCCTAGCTCGACCGACTTGGAGTAGCTGGACCAGTTGACGCTGGTGCGGAGTTCCTGGCCCTTGCCACGGAAATTGCGCTGGGTGATCGACGCCGATACGATGAACCGCTCCAATGACGAAAAACCGGCCGACAGCGAAAGTTCGCCGGTGGATTTTTCCTGCACGTTGGTTTCAAGCACGATGCGGTCGGGCGCCGAGCCCGGTTTCTGCTCCACCTCCAGCTTTTCCTGGAAAAAGCCGAGCGAATTGATGCGATCCTTGGACCGCTTGACGAGGAAGCTGTTGAAGGCGTCCCCTTCGGCCAGACGAAATTCGCGGCGGACGACCTTGTCCTGCGTCAGCGTATTACCGTTGATGTCCACCCGCTCAACATAGACGCGCGGCGCATTGGCGATGCGGAAATTGATCCCCATCGTCAGCGTGTCCTTGTCGCGCTGGAAATCCGGCTGCACGTCGGCGAAGGCGTAGCCGAACAGGCCCGCGGTCTCGCTCAGCGTATCGACCGTATCTTCGACCTGCTTGGCATTGTACCAGGCGCCCTTCTTCATGGGCAGCATCTTGGTCAGAGATTCACCCGACAGGTCGCGAATGTCGCTCTCTACCTTCACATCGCCAAATTTGTAGCGATCCCCTTCTTCCACCACATAGGTGATGATGAAGTCCTGCTTGTCGGGCGTCAGTTCCGCCACCGCCGACGTCACACGGAAGTCTGCATAGCCTTCCGTCAGATAGAATTGACGCAGCTTCTGCTGGTCATAGGCCAGACGGTCGGGATCGTAGCTGGTGCCGGACGAGAAAATCCGGAACCAGCGCGATTGCTTCGTCACCATCTGGCTACGCAATTCGCCATCGCCAAACTTCTCGTTGCCGATGATATTGATCTGACGGACCTTGGACTTGGGTCCTTCCGAAATCTCGAACACGATATCGACGCGGTTCTGGTCGAGTTGCACCATCTTCGGTTCGACCGTCGCGGCAAAGCGACCCTGGCGGCGATACAGTTCGATGATGCGGGCAACGTCGGCACGAACCTTCGAACGGGTATATATCTGGCGCGGGGCGAGCTTGATTTCCGGCCGGATCTTCTCTTCCTTCAGGCGCTTGTTGCCTTCCAGGACGATGCGGTTGATGACCGGATTTTCCTTCACCTCGATGGTGAGCGCACCATTGTCGTTGCGGATCTGCACATCGGCGAAGAGTTCGGTTTCATAGAGATCGCGCAATGCCTGATCGAGCGATTCCTGCGTGAAGGGCTGGCCCAGACGCAGCTTGGTGTAGGACAGCACCGTGTCCGGCTCCAGACGCTGTTGCCCCGAGACGGTCAGGCTGCGAACGGTTCCGGCAGGCGCCGCTGCGGGGGCGGCGACAGGCGGCGCGGCAGGCGCAGGCGCAGGCGCACTTTGCTGGGCATAAGCCGGCACGGCGGACAGGCCCGCGATCATCGTTGTCGCAAGCAAGGCCGCGACGACCGGACGCTGCCTGTTGCTGCTCATCATCGCTGTCACCCGCTCCACCCTCAAAATAAAGTTCTTTGCCGTCCGTATAGACGATGCGAAATCGCGTCTCCCTGCCCGATGCGGATCAACCGATCAAGTCAGACAGACGCTCCCAGAGCCCGAAAGAAGACAAATCGTTGAAAGTCACCAGCATCATCACCGTCAGCAACAGCGCCAGACCGGACCGATAGGCCCATTCCTGCACCTGCGGACTGACCGGCCGCCGCTGTATCGCCTCCAGCCCGTAAAACAGCAGATGCCCGCCATCCAGCATTGGGATTGGCAACAGATTGATGAACCCCAAATTAATTGAAATGAGCGCCATGAAGAAGACGAAGCTCTCCACGCCCAGCGTCGCGGCCTGACCGGACACTTCCGCGATCTTAAGCGGGCCGCCCAATTCCTTCACGGACCGTCCACCGCCGATGATCTGGCCCAGCGTCTCCACCATGGTCCGCACGATGTCGCCCGTGCGGTCGATGGCGACTATCGGCGCGCGCCACAGGCTCACAGGCTCAATCACCGGGGCGCCGGGCGCAATGCCCAGCCGCCCGATGCGGAAACTATTGCCGAAGCCGTCTTTTTCCTCAACGCTGCCGATCTGCCCCTGCCGGTCGAACTTCTGGCCGTCGCGCTCCACCGCGATCGTCACCGGCTCTCCGGGACGGATCTGGGCATAGAGGCGAATATCATCGAACGTCGCCATTTCCCGCCCGTTGAGCGAGACGATACGATCCCCGGACTCAATGCCCGCCGCCGCGGCGGCACTGCCGGGTTGCACCTGACCAGCTATGGCGGGAGTCCGGCTTTCCCCATGAACAAAGGCGAAAGCGGCCAGGATCACAATGGCAAAGAGGAAATTGATCGCCGGGCCTGCCGCGACAATCGCCGCCCGCTGCCACAAGGGTTTTGCGGGGAAACTTTGCGCGCGTTCGGCTGCGGACTGTTCCAGCCATTTGGGATCGGTCTGGCTGGCGGCGTTCATGTCGCCCTTGAACTTTACATAGCCGCCCAGCGGAAAGGCCGCGATGCGCCAGCGCGTGCCCCGGCGGTCCGCCCATGCGGCCAGTTCCGGGCCAAAGCCGATGGAAAAGGCGTCAGCCTTCACCCCGCACCAGCGGCCAACCAGATAATGCCCCATCTCATGCACAAAGACGAGTGGTCCGATAACCGCAACAAAAGCGAGAACGGTCAAAAGGAAGCCGGGATTTTCGATCAAACCGTCAATCTTTCCATCACCTGCCTTGCCATGGCGCGCGCTTCGGCATCGGCAGCCAGCACATCGTCGATCTGACGGGGCACAGCCGCGCTATAGCGGTTCACTACATCCTCCACAATCGTGGCGATATCAAGGAAGCCGATGGCACGTTCAAGAAAAGCGGCAACGGCAACCTCATTGGCGGCGTTCAGGATCGTGGGAACGGCACCGTCCGCCTGCGCCGCCTGCCGCGCGAGCCGCAGGGCAGGGAAGCGATTCTCATCGGGCGCTTCGAAATCCAGGCGACCGATGCACGCCAGATCGAGCGGTCGGCAGGGCGTGGCGATCCGCTTGGGCCAGGCGAGCGCATGAGCGATGGGAATCCGCATATCGGGCGACCCCAGCTGCGCCAGCGTCGAGCGGTCGCGATATTCCACCATCGAATGGATGACCGACTGGGGATGGACCAGTATCTCGATCCGATCCAGTCCAATGGGGAAAAGATGCGCGGCTTCGATCAGTTCGAGCCCTTTGTTCATCATCGTCGCGCTGTCGACGCTGATCTTCGCGCCCATCGACCAGTTGGGATGGGCAACGGCCTGATCGGGGGTGATGTGACGCATCTCGTCACGGCTGAACGTGCGAAAAGGGCCGCCGCTTGCGGTAAGGGTGATGCGGGATACTTCCTCCAGACTGCTGCCGGCAAGGCACTGGAAGATGGCGTTGTGCTCGCTGTCCACGGGCAGCAATGTCGCGCCCGATGCCGCCGCTGCATCGGTCATGAGCATCCCGGCCGACACCAGCGATTCCTTGTTCGCCAGAGCCACCGTGCCGCCTGCCCGCAACGCCGCCATGGTGGGCCGCAGACCAGCGCAACCGACGATCGCCGCCATGCTCCAGTCCGCGCCTGCCTGCGCCGCTTCGATAAGGGCGGCCTCCCCGGCCATCGCCCGAATACCGGAACCGGCCAGCGCATCCTTCAACGCGCCATAGAGATCCTCCCGACCGATCACGGCCATGGCTGCGCCATATTGCCTTGCCAGTCCCGCTAGCCCCTGAACATCGTTATGGGCAGTCAGGGCGACGATTTCATAACCATCCGGATCACGCTGAATAAGGTCCAGCGTCGACATGCCGACCGACCCGGTCGCGCCGAAGATGGAAACCTTCCGCATCAGGCTGCGCCAACCAGCAGGAAAAGCGCAGCCGCCAGGGGGGCGGCAGCAACAACACCGTCCAGACGATCCATCACGCCGCCATGCCCGGGCAGCAATGCGCCGCTATCCTTGACACCGGCGCGCCGTTTCATGGCGCTTTCCAGAAGGTCGCCCAACTGCGCCGCCACGGCCAGCAAGCCGCTGGCCGCAGCAAGCTGGATCGGCAATCCGGCAAAACGATGAAGCGCAAAACCGGTCAGCAGAGCCGCCAGCACGCCGCCAGCCAATCCTGCCCATGTTTTCGATGGACTGACGCGCGGCGCCAGCTTCGGCCCGCCAATGGAGCGCCCCGCGAAATACGCGCCGATGTCGGTCGCCCACACTAATGCCAAGGCCCAGAAGGCCAGCAAAAGACCGTATCCGTCAGGCGCCTGCCCTCTCAACAGCAGCAACGCCGTGACCGGCACGCAGACATACAGAACGCCCAGCGCCAGAGCGAGCGAGCGCCCCGTCAGCAGCACGAAGAAAAAGGCGCTCATCATCAATACGAACGCGAGCCAGGAAATGCCCGCCGCCAAGGGGCATAGAATGGCGAGCGGCACGGAGACGGCAAACATGGCCATGCGCCTGCGCTCTTCGGAAGCGCCGACCAGCGCGCCCCACTCACCCTGCATGAGGACACCCGCGACGACCAGCAGCAGCCAGAACAAGAAACCGCCCATCAACAACGCGCCGAGCGCAAGCGCAACCAAGCCGAGGCCGACGATCGTGCGGGTGCGTAATTCACTCGCCATATGCGTCACAACCCGCCGAAGCGCCGGTCCCGCAATCGAAAGGCGTCCAGCGCCTGCGCGAGCATGGTTTCATCGAAATCCGGCCATAGCGTTTCCGTGAAGTAAAGTTCGGCATAGGCCGCCTGCCACAGCATGAAGTTGCTGAGGCGCTGCTCGCCCGATGTTCGGATAAGCAGGTCGAGCGGCGGCAGATCAGCGGTGTAGAGCGCACGGTCAATATCCTCGATGCCGATCCGGTCCGGCGCGATCACCCCGTCCACCGCCTTTTGCGCCAGTGCCTGCGCGACGCGGACCAGTTCATCCTGCGCCCCATAATTAAGGGCGATAGCGACAATCGGCCCGCTATTGCCTGCCGTGCGGGAAACAGCCCCTTCTATGAGCGTCACCAGCGACGGGTCGAGCACCTGATAATTGCCGATCACCCTCAGCCGCACGCCGTTGGCATGGAACTCGTCTAGATCGGACTGGATGAAATGCCGCAGGAGCGCCATCAGATCGGCGACCTCATGCGCGGGCCGTTTCCAGTTTTCCGACGAGAAGGCATAGAGCGTCAGACATTCCAGCCTAAGCTCCCGTGCCGCGCGCGCAACGCGGCGCACCGCCTGCACCCCGGCGCGATGCCCCGCGATACGAGGAAGCAGGCGCTTCTTCGCCCAGCGGCCATTGCCATCCATAATGATGGCCACATGGCGCGCGCCATGGGCAGGACCGGATGGATGAAGATCGGGCTGGGCCTGGCTTGCCATCAGGATAGGATGCTCGCGCGAGTCACGGACGACAAGGGCCTCGGCTCAACGGCCGAGGATTTCCTTCTCCTTGGAGGCCGCAGCCGCGTCGATGTCCGCAATGACGCTGTCGGTCAGTTTTTGGACTTCGGTTTCCTTGCGCTTGCGTTCGTCCTCGCTGATCTCGCCCTTCTTCTCGTCGGCTTTCAGATTGTCCATGCCGTCGCGGCGAACATTGCGGACGGCGATGCGCGCGCCTTCGGCATATTTGCTGGCGAGCTTGGCCAGTTCCTTGCGGCGCTCCTCGGTCAGGTCAGGGATCGGCAGACGCAGCGTCTGACCATCGACGATGGGATTGAGGCCAAGGCCCGCCGAACGGATCGCCTTGTCCACCGGCCCCACATTGCCCTTGTCCCACACCTGCACGGACAACATGCGCGGTTCGGGCGCGGAGACGGTCGCCACCTGGCCGAGCGGCATATGCGCGCCGTAGACTTCGACCGTCACGGGATCGAGAAGCTGCACATTGGCGCGCCCGGTGCGCAAACCAGCCAGATCTCCTTTAAGCGATTCGATGGCGCCCGCCATACGGCGCTCAAGGTCCGCTTTGTCATATTGAGCCATGGGTTTTCAGCGCTCCTGATTTTGAACGATCGTCGCGACGCCATCACCTGCCAGCACCTTGGCCAGGTTTCCGGTTTCGCGGATGTTGAAGACGACGATGGGAATATTGTTTTCGCGGCAAAGCGCAATGGCGCTTGCGTCCATGACCTTGAGGTTGTCGTTCAGCACCTTGTCGAAGCTGATTTCCTCATAACGGGCCGCATCCGGCACCTTCTTGGGATCGGCATTGTAGATGCCGTCGACGCTGGTGCCCTTGAACAGCGCATTGCAATTCATTTCCGCAGCCCGCAGGGCCGCCGTGGTGTCGGTAGTGAAGAAAGGGCTGCCGGTACCCGCCGCGAAGATGACGATCCGGCCCTTTTCCATGTGCCGCACGGCCTTGCGCCGGATATAGGATTCGCAGACCGACGCCATCGGGATCGCCGACTGGACACGGGTGTCATAGCCGATCTTTTCCAACGCGTTCTGCACGGCCAGTGCATTCATGACGGTGGCCAGCATCCCCATATAGTCGGCGCTCGCCCGGTCGAACCCCTTGGCCGCGCCTGCAAGGCCACGGAAGATATTGCCGCCGCCCACGACGACGCACAGCTCGAAACCCGCATCCTTGGCCGCCGCGATTTCTCTGGCGACGCGATCCACCGTTTCGGGATCGATGCCGAACTGCCCCTGTCCCATCAGCACCTCGCCCGAGAGTTTCAGCAATATGCGCTTGAAGGGCGGGCGTGTCATGCGGGGCAATATTCCATCTATAAACGGGCAAGGAAATGGCGCGCACCTTAGGCAGTGCGCGCCATTATGTGAAGCGGGGTTTTAAGACCCGAAGCTTTCCTTAGCGTTGGTCCTGAACTTGTCGAGAAGCCGCGCCTCCCGATGTCGCCCGAACCGAACGGCCTGCCAGATCAGGCGACGCCGGCAGCGGCGGCTACCTCAGCTGCGAAATCGCTCGTTTCCTTCTCAATGCCTTCGCCGAGCTGGAAACGGACATAGTTCTTCAAGCTGATGGACGCACCCGCATCCTTCGCCGCCTTGGCGACGACATCGGCGACCGGGGTCTTGTTGTCCATCACGAAAAGCTGCGACAGCAGGGCGTTTTCCTTGGCGAACTTGGCTACCGCGCCATCAACCATCTTGGCGACGATTTCGGCAGGCTTACCCGATTCGGCCGCCTTTTCGGCGGCGATGGCACGCTCACGCTCCAGCTGTGCCGGATCGATGTCAGCCGCCGACAGAGCCAGCGGGAAGGCAGCGGCGATGTGCATCGCGATCTGCTTGCCCAGCGGTTCCAGAACGTCGGCCGGCGCATCGCCTTCCAGCGCGACCAGCACGCCAATCTTGCCCAGGCCCGGCGCCGCGGCGTTGTGGACATAGGGAACGACGACGCCCTGGCTTACTTCAAGCTGGGCAACGCGACGCAGAGTCTGGTTTTCGCCGATGGTAGCAATGTTCGACACCAGCTTCTCCGCCACGGTGCCGCCCGCGGGATGCGCCTGCGCCGACAGCGCTTCGGCGTCGGCGGCGCCGTTCTTCAGTGCGATTTCAGCGACGGTGCGGACGAAATCCTGGAACTGGTCATTCTTGGCGACGAAGTCGGTTTCGCTGTTCACCTCGACGGCTACGCCCTTGGCGCCCGCGACAGCGACGCCCACCAGACCTTCGGCGGCGGTACGGCTCGACTTCTTCTGCGCGGCGGCAAGACCCTTCGCCCGCAGCCAGTCGACGGCGGCTTCCATATCGCCATTGGTTTCGGCGAGCGCCTTCTTGCAGTCCATCATGCCCGCGCCCGAACGGTCGCGCAGTTCCTTGACGGCAGCAGCGGTAATCTCGGCCATGTTTCGGCTCCTAAAGTTTGAAGTTCAATGTTTCCAAATAAGCGGCAGGGCGCGTTCCAGTGGAGCGCGCCCTAGCCTGTCTACTTTGCAGTTCAAAGACCGCTATCAGGCCTGCGCGACGACCTCTTCGGCCTCGGGCTCGTCCAGAGCGCCCAGGTCGACGCCCGCAGCCTGCTGCGCGCCACGGTTGCCCTTGGTCGCGGCGGCGGCGATGGCTTCGCAATAGAGGCGGATCGCGCGGCTGGCGTCGTCATTCGCCGGAACCGGGAAAGCGATGCCGTCGGGCGAGACGTTCGAATCGAGGATCGCGACGACCGGGATGCCCAGCGTGTTGGCTTCCTTGATCGCCAGCTCTTCCTTGTTGGCATCGATCACGAACATCACGTCCGGAATGCCGCCCATGTCGCGGATGCCGCCGAGCGAAAGCTCCAGCTTCTCGCGCTCACGGGTCATCTGAAGCACTTCCTTCTTGGTGAGGCCGTGGGTATCGCCCGACAGCTTCTCTTCCAGGGTCTTCAGACGCTTGATCGACTGGCTGATCGTCTTCCAGTTGGTGAGCATACCGCCCAGCCAGCGATGGTTGACGAAATGCTGGCCCGACTTGCGCGCGGCTTCGGCGATGGACTCCTGCGCCTGACGCTTGGTGCCGACGAACAGAACCTTGCCGCCTGCGGCAACCGTGCCCGACACGAAGTCCAGAGCGCGCGCGAAGAGCGGCACGGTCTGCGACAGGTCGAGGATGTGGATGCCGTTGCGGTCGCCGAAGATATACGGCTTCATGCGCGGGTTCCAGCGGTGGGTCTGGTGCCCAAAGTGAGCGCCGGCTTCGATCAGCTGATTCATGGTGACGATGGGAGCCGCCATAATTTTTCTCCTTCCGGTTGATGCCTCTGGGAATCAGGAACCGAAGGAAGCCCTTCAGCACCGGATATGTGCGATTCCCATGTGGAATGGGCGGCCCTTTACCGGCGCGCGCGCGCAGATGCAAGAGCGCTTGACGCGTCGATCAAAATGGAACATATGGAGAACATTAGGAACAAAGGGCCGTTCGAGGCCGTTTGCGCCGTCATCATGATCAGGCCATGCGAATGGCAAGATAGAAAGTGAGCGCCTTATGTTCACCCTCTTCGCAGCAGTTGTTTTCTTCGCTTCTTTCCTGTTGGCGGTCGCCACGATCATCGGGATGTTCGCGCTTTATCATGACAAGATGGTTGCGGCCTTGCTGTTCGAGCCCATCCCACGGGAAACCCCGGTCTATCGTTTGCGAATCAGCCGCCGCCGCGCGCCGGGCGGGCGTCATTCAAGCTTACAAACCTTTCCCGTCCGCGCCTTAACCGCATGAACCTGCAGCAGGCGTCAGACAGCAAGACCTGAATGGTGGCGCCTGATCCGGGCATAGGACAATATGCCGAAGGGAATGGTCGCGACATAACCCGCGCACAGGACCAGCAGCGTCAACCACGGATCGGTAATCAGCAAAGCCGCCAGCAGGCCCGCAAAGGCAATCGCTTCCAGCCTTATCCGTTTTCGCAGACGAAGCGCCGACCAGCTATAGGTCGCGATGCTGGAGATCATGAGAAATGCCGTGAAGGCCGCCCAGGGCGCGACCACATACCATTCACGGAAGATCTGCTCTCCCGTCACCAGCCACAGATACATGGGCATGAAGGCGATGCCCGCTCCCGCAGGTGCCGGAACGCCTGTGAGGAAGCCCGCCGACTTATGCGGCTGCTCGTCCGCATCGATATTGGCGTTGAAGCGGGCGAGCCGCAGCGCACAGGACAGCGCATGGGCAAGGGCGAATATCCAGCCGAACTTCGGCATGGCCTGCAACGACCAGAGATATAGGATCAGCGCGGGCGCTACGCCAAAGGCAATCGAATCGGACAGCGAATCCAATTCCGCGCCAAAGCGGCTCTCGCCCCGCAACAGACGCGCGATCCGTCCGTCCAACCCGTCCAGTACCCCTGCGAACAGGATAGAGAGCACCGCCCTCTCCCATTCACCCGAAATACCATAGCGCACGCCGGTCAGACCAAAGCACAGCGCCATGGCCGTCACGGCGTTGGGCGCGACCATCCGCAGGGTGATCCCCCGGCGCAATCCGCGCGGGATGGTCCGCCGCTGCCTCATTGTCGGCCCTTCACTGCTGAATACCCTTGATGACGCGCATGTCGCCCATCTGACCGAGAATCGTCTCGCCCGCCACGGTTCGCTGCCCCAGCACCACGCGGGGGGCGGTTCCGGCGGGCAGATAAACATCCACCCGGCTGCCAAAACGGATGAGGCCGATGCGCTGTCCCGCCGCGACCATGTCGCCCGGCTTCACGAATGGCACGATCCGCCGCGCGACCAGCCCGGCGATCTGGGTGAAGCCCACGCGCACACCGTCATGCCGCTCGACCAATATATGCTGGCGCTCATTATCCTCGCTCGCCTTGTCGAGATCGGCGTTCACGAACTTCCCGGAAATATAGACGACCGCCTTCACCGTCCCGCCAATGGGCGTGCGGTTGATATGCACATCGAACACGCTCATGAAAATAGACACGCGGATCATCGGCTGATCGCCCAGCCCGTCCGCCCCGGCCATCTCACGCGGCGGCGGCACACGCTGGATCAGCGTAATGAGGCCATCGGCAGGCGCGACGATCGCATTTTCATCCTGCGGCACGGCGCGGACCGGATCGCGAAAGAAAGCCAGCACCCACATGGTCACGATGACCATAAGCCAACCCACTATTTCCCAGCCCAGCAGAAAGAGAACGCCGGTGATCGCCGCGGCGATCAGGCCGAATTTCACGCCTTCGGGATGCACGGAGGGAAAGCGCCATTTCACATTGCCGCCCAGTGCGACCGTCAGTTCGTCATTTTCCATAAGCCGTCTTTAGGGAGAGACAAGGGCAGTGACAACGCCCGATGGCCTGAAGCGGCCAGACAGATGAATTGATCCTGCCTCGCAAGGGCAATCGGGCGGGTTGAACATTGCCGCCGCATTCCCTAGGGCGAGTCCGAAATTCCATCCAAAGCGAAGAAAGCGAAACAGGCGCATGGCGAAGATCAAGGTCAAGAACCCGATCGTTGAAATCGATGGCGATGAGATGACGCGGATCATTTGGGAGTGGATTCGCGAGCGCCTCATCCTTCCTTATCTGGACATCGACCTTAAATATTACGATCTGTCCGTCCAGAAGCGTGACGAGACGAACGACCAGATCACCGTCGATTGCGCGAACGCGATCAAGGAATATGGCGTCGGCGTGAAATGCGCCACCATCACCCCCGACGAAGCGCGCGTCGAGGAATTCAATCTGAAGCAGATGTGGAAGTCGCCCAACGGCACCATCCGCAACATCCTGGGCGGTGTGGTGTTCCGCGAACCCATCGTGATCCGCAACGTGCCCCGTCTGGTGCCGGGCTGGACCGACCCGATCGTTGTTGGCCGCCACGCCTTTGGCGACCAGTATCGTGCCACCGATTTCCGCGTCCCCGGCCCCGGCAAGCTGACCATGAAGTGGGTCGGCACCGACGGCAAGGAACTGGAATATGATGTGTTCAACTTCCCTTCCTCCGGCGTCGCCATGGGCATGTACAACCTCGACGAATCGATCCGCGATTTCGCCAAGGCCAGCATGAACTATGCGCTCGACCGTGGATGGCCGCTCTACCTGTCGACAAAGAACACCATCCTCAAGGCCTATGACGGCCGCTTCAAGGATCTGTTCCAGGAAGTGTTCGATGCGGAATTCGCGGACAAGTTCAAAGCGGCCGGTATCGTCTACGAACATCGCCTGATCGACGACATGGTCGCTTCCGCCCTCAAGTGGAGCGGCAAGTTCGTCTGGGCCTGCAAGAATTACGACGGCGACGTGCAGTCCGACACGGTGGCGCAGGGCTTCGGTTCGCTCGGCCTCATGACCTCCGTCTTGATGTCGCCCGACGGCAAGACGATCGAAGCGGAAGCAGCGCACGGCACCGTCACCCGCCACTATCGCCAGCACCAGCAGGGTAAGGCGACCTCCACCAACCCGATCGCCTCGATCTTCGCCTGGACGCAAGGTCTGTCCTTCCGTGGCAAGTTCGACGACACGCCGGATGTCACGCGCTTTGCCGAAACGCTCGAAAGGGTCTGCATCAAGACCGTCGAGGACGGCGCGATGACCAAGGATCTGGCACTGCTGATCGGCCCGGATCAGGCATGGATGACAACGGAACAGTTCTTCGAACAGATCCGCGTCAACCTCGAAGCCGAAATGGGCAAGTGGAACTGATCGCCTTCTCAGGCTTTCAATACGGAAACGGAATGAGGGCGGCGCTGGACATCAGCGCCGCCTTTTCCATGACCAGGGAGCGACACAATGACGAGCACAGCCCGCAAACGCCTTGAGGTTCGCGCCGCCCTTCCCGCCGACGTGCGCGCCATCCAGCGGCTGATTGCCCGCGTCTACCCCGGCATGCCCAATTATTCGCTGGCCACCATAAGGGGACAAATCAACAACTTCCCAAAGGGCTGCTTCGTGGCGCTCTACGACAATAAGGTCGTGGGCTATTGCGCGACTATGCGGGTCAGCAAGACCATGGCCTTTTCCGCCCATGACTGGGAGGAGATCACCGCCAACGGCTTCGGCACGCGGCACAGTGCGGCGGGCGAGTGGCTTTACGGCTATGAGATGGCGGTGGACCCCAAGCTGCGGGGCTTGCGGATCGGCCAACGCCTTTATGACGAGCGGAAGGAACTGGCCGAGGAACTGGATCTGCACGGCATCGTCATCGCAGGGCGGATGCCGGGCTATGCCCGCGCGCGGCGGCGGGTCGAGGGACCTACGGATTATCTGGACAAAGTCGTCACCGGCAAGCTGCGCGATCAGGTCATTAGCTTCCAGCTCAAGAACCAGTTTGAGCCGCTGGGCGTTCTCGAAAACTACCTCCCCGAAGACAAGCAATCGGCGGGCCACGCCGCGCATCTGGTCTGGCGCAACCCCTATGTCGACCCAGACGAAGCGCCCGAAATGCGGGTACCGCGCGGGGTGGAGGGCGTCCGTCTCGCCACCTGTCAGCTACAGGCGCGCGCGGTGAAGGATTTCGACGAATTCATCCGGAACATCGAATATTTCGTGGACGTAGCGGCGGATTATCGGTCGGACTTCATCGTCTTTCCCGAACTCTTCACCCTGCCCCTCCTTTCCTATGAGACGAAGAAGCTGGCGCCTATCGAGGCCATCGACCGGCTGACCAGCTACACGCCGCGCCTGACCAAGGAACTGGAGCGGATGGCGCTGGAATATAATATCAACATCATCGGCGGCTCTCATCCGACACGCGCCGAGGATGGTGACATCCAGAACATCGCCTATGTGGCATTACGCGATGGATCGCTGCATCGGCAGGAAAAGATCCATCCCACGCCCAACGAAGCCTTCTGGTGGAACATCAAGGGGGGCGATGCGCTGGACGTGATCCAGACCGACTGCGGCCCCATCGGCGTGCTGATCTGCTACGACAGCGAGTTTCCAGAACTGGCGCGGCGGCTAGTGGATCAGGGCGCACGCATCATCTTCGTCCCTTTCTGCACCGACAGCCGTCTAGGCTATATGCGCGTGCGCTATTGCTGTCAGGCGCGGGCAATCGAAAACCAGTGCTATGTGGTCATGTCGGGCAATGTCGGCAATCTACCCAATGTCGACAATATGGACATCCAATATGCCCAGAGCGCGATCCTGACACCCTGCGACCTGCCCTTCGCGCGCGACGGGATCGCGGCGGAATCGACTGAAAATGTGGAGACGCTGACGATGGCGGACGTGAACCTCGCGGACCTGAGCTGGGCGCGGGCGGAGGGCACGGTCAGGAACCTGCGCGACCGGCGGTTCGATCTCTATCATATCGACTGGGACAGCAATCCCGACCACGCCCATGCGCCCAGCGGCGGGCCGGTCCCGGCGGGCGGGCACAATGCGCCAGGCGGCGGCTGAGGAACCCGTTCTTGAGCAGACGGTTGACGTTTCATGCCGTCGACCGTCATCCACCGCTTCGACTATGACGCCAACGCCCATGCGCTCGACATCCAATTCGTCAGCGGCCGCCGCTACCGCTATTTCGACGTGCCGGAAGAAATCGTCGAACGGATGCGAGTTGCGCCATCAAAGGGCCGTTTTTTCAACGCCCGCGTGCGCGACCGTTACGACTTTACCGAACTGCACTGATCCTCATTCGACGGTGACGGATTTTGCAAGGTTCCTCGGCTGATCGACGTCCGTGCCCTTGGCCACGGCGACATGATAGGCGAGCAACTGCACCGGCACAGCGTAGACCATCGGCGCTATCAGCGGATGAACCTTGGGCATGGTGATGGTCGCGATGCATCCCTCCCCCGCCGCCTGCACGCCGTCATAATCGGAAATCAGCACGACCTTGCCACCGCGCGCCTGCACTTCCTGCATATTGCTGACGGTCTTTTCAAAGAGCGGCCCGCTGGGCGCCAGGACGATCACCGGCACTTGATCGTCGATCAGCGCGATTGGGCCATGCTTCATCTCGCCAGCGGCATAGCCTTCGGCGTGGATGTAGCTGATCTCCTTGAGCTTCAGCGCCCCTTCCAGCGCCAGCGGATAATCCGGTCCGCGCCCCAGATAGAGCACGTCGCGCGCGCCCGCGATCAGATGCGCCATCGCCTCGATCGATTCGTCATAGGCCAGCGCGGCGTTCAATGCGGCGGGCGCTTCGGCGAGATGGCGGACCAGTTCCTTCTCCGCCTTTTCGTCCAGCCGTCCCTTGGCGCGGGCGAGATTGGCGGCGAAGGCAGCCAACACCGCAAGCTGGCAGGTGAACGCCTTGGTCGAGGCGACGCCGATCTCCGGCCCTGCATGGGTAGGGAGCAGCAGGTCCGCCTCCCGCGCCATGGTGCTGGTCGGCACGTTGACGACGGCGGCGATCTTCTGCCCCTCGGCCCGGGCGTGGCGCAGGGCGGCGAGCGTGTCGGCGGTTTCGCCCGACTGGCTGATGACGATCATCAGCCCGCCATCCTCCATCACCGGCGCGCGGTAGCGGAACTCGCTCGCCACGTCGATGTCGGCGGGGACGCGGGCGAACTGCTCGAACCAGTATTTCGCGACCATGCCCGCATAGAAGCTGGTGCCGCAAGCGACGATGGTGACGCGGCGGATCGCGCTCAGGTCGAAATCGGGGACCGGCAGTGACACCTGATCCTCCATGCGGCGCAAGTAGGAACGCAGCGTTTGCGCCACGACCACCGGCTGCTCGTAAATCTCCTTGAGCATGTAGTGACGGTGATTGCCCTTGGAGATCAGCTCGCCGGTAACGCCGGAAATGGTGACGGGACGCTCGACGGGATTGTTGTCCTTGTCGAAGATTTCCGCGCCGTCGCGGGTGACGACGACCCAGTCGCCCTCCTCCAGATAGGCGATGCGCTGGGTCAGCGGCGCGAGCGCGAGGGCATCGGAACCCAGATAGGTTTCTCCCTCGCCATAGCCGACGACCAGCGGCGATCCGAGGCGCGCCCCGATCAGCATGTCGGGATGGCTTCGGAACAGGATGGCCAGCGCAAAGGCGCCGTGGAGGCGGGGGAGGACCTGTTCGACGGCCTCGCGAGGGGACGCGCCCTGCTCGACCAGTTCGCTGACCAGATGGGCGACGACTTCCGTGTCTGTCTGGCTGTCGAAGACGCGGCCCCGCGCGATCAGTTCCTCGCGCAGCGGCTTGAAATTCTCGATGATACCATTGTGGACGAGGGCGACTTCGCGCGTGGCATGGGGATGGGCGTTGCTGGTGGTCGGCGCGCCATGGGTGGCCCAGCGGGTGTGGGCGATGCCGATGGTGCCGGGGAGCGGCGCATCCTCCAGCGCCTTCACCAGATTGACGAGCTTTCCCTCGGCGCGGCGGCGGTCGATCAGGCCGTCATGGACGGTGGCGACGCCCGCGCTGTCATAGCCGCGATATTCCAGGCGCTGGAGGCCGTCCACCAGCCGCTGCGCCACGTCGTCCCTGCCGATGATCCCGATAATACCGCACATGGATGTGAAAGCCCCGTGAAGAGAAAGATGCGCTGTTCATCGCCCTATAGCTGGGTCATTTCCACAAGGCATTAACGAAGGCGGAAGATGGCGAAGATTTCACGCCACAGAACGAAGCCCCCCCCGCCCCCTCCCGCCAGCGGAAGGGGGAATAAAGGCGTCACTTATTGCGCGGTCCAGCCGCCGTCGATGCTCATGTTGGCGCCGGTGATATTGGCGGCGGCGTCGCTGCACAGGAACAGCGCCATGGCGGCGACCTGATCCACGGTCACGAACTGCTTGGTTGGCTGGCCCGCGAGTAACACGTCGTTCATCACCTGCTCGCGGGTCATGCCCCGCGCCTTCATCGTGTCGGGAATCTGGTTTTCGACCAGCGGCGTCCAGACATAGCCGGGCGAAATGCAATTGGCGGTGATGCCGCAGGTCGCCGTTTCCAGCGCCACCGTCTTGGTGAAGCCGGCCAGGCCGTGCTTGGCAGTCACATAGGCGCTCTTGAAGGGCGATGCGGTCAACGAATGGGCCGATGCGGTCTGGATGATGCGGCCCCATTTCTTCGACTTCATCCAGGGAATGGCCAGCCGCGTCGTATGGAAGGCCGCATTGAGGTTCAGCGCGATGATGAGATCCCATTTGTCGAGCGGAAATTCCTCCACCGGGGCGACATGCTGCATCCCGGCATTGTTGATGAGGATGTCGACGCCGCCAAAGGCGTCCGCCGCATCCTTCATCATCGCTTCGATCTGGTCGACCTTGGTCAGGTCATGGCCGGAATATAGCGCCCTGGCGCCGGAGAGCGCCTCCAGCCCTTGCCGCTCCTTCTCGATCGCATCCGCATCGCCGAACCCGTTGATGACGACATTCGCGCCCTCCCCTGCCAGCGCCTTGGCATAGGCGAGGCCGATGCCCGATGTGGAACCCGTGATAAGGGCGGTCTTTCCGGCGAGGGACTTACTCATGCCTTTTTCTCCTTGAGGTGATCGGGGGCGTCGAGATCGAAGGTAGCGCTTTTGCCGTCCATGATGTTGCGGGCGATCAGGTCGCCCTTATGCATCACTTCCTCCACGGCTTCCCGGCCTTGACTCCAATGGTCGAGCATGGTGGGGCGCGAAAACTCGAAGTCGCGCGCGCCGCTTTCCCAATTGCGGCTGCGATAGATCAGATGGACGATGTTCACCGATCCGCAATCCAGCATGTCGCGCAGCCGGCGGGCATCAGGGTCGTTCTGCAATTCCGGCGGCAGTTTGTCGAGCAAGGCGCGCATCGCCCCATGTTCGCGGCGCAGGCGCAGATATTGATCCGTCACCTGCCGGGTGCGGCTGGAATATTGAATATCCTTGGTGCGGGAATAAACGTCGGTAATCTGCCGCGGCATCGGTCCGGCGGCAGGAAACAGGTCCACTTGAAACACCAGCATATCGTCGGTCTGATGGTCAAGTACATGGGCCAGCGGCGTGTTGGACACGATGCCGCCGTCCCAATACCAGCGCCCGTCGATCTCCACTGGCGGCAAGCCAGGCGGCAGGGCGCCCGACGCCATGATATGACGCGCATCGATGCGGGTGGAATTGCCGCCGGGGCCGCGCGTATCCCAATAAGCGAAATTGCCGCTTTCCACATCGACCGCGCCGACCGAAAGCCGCACCGGGCCGTCATTCAGAAGGTCCCAGTCGACGCAGGCGTCCAGCATATCCTTCAATGGCGCGCTGTCGTAAAAACTGATTGCGCCCGGCGTCCCTTCGGGCATCAGCGGCGCGGGCCAAAGGCGGGGACGGAACATGCCCGGCACGCCGAAACCAGCGACCGTGCCCGCCGCCATCAGATGCGCGAATTCGCGGATATGGTCGATTTCGGGCAGAATGACATTAGGCATGCCGCCCGACACGGTCAGCCAGAATTTCTTGAGGCGACTCAGCCTGCGGTGCGGCGGATTGCCCGCGATGATAGCGGCATTGACCGCACCGATAGAAATACCCGCGACCCAAGTGACGTCGATCCCCAGCCCGTCGAGCCGATCATAGACGCCCGCCTGAAAGGAGCCGAGTGCCCCCCCGCCCTGCAACAGCAATGCAACCTGCTGGGGAAGCGGCAGGGGCGCGGTACGCCGCCGGGGGCGAGACGAAGGGGATTCCGGTTCACTATCAGCCATGTCGCAGTGCAATATAGTCTTTGCGACCATCATTCCAACTTAATCTCCCGTAAGAATCCAGTCGGATTCCTCCCATGATGTTTTCAGGACAGTTTCCACCTTCCCCCAAATCGCGTAGGCAAAGGAGCAGACGCGCAGAAACGAGGATGCGATGCGGCTGGACGACGAACAGGAAAGCTCCAATTTCGAGGTACAGGACGGCCGTTCCGACGGTTTTGGCGGCGGGGGCCGGGGCGGCGGCCTGGGCATGTTGCTGCCGCTGATCGGCAGCCGCTTCGGGTGCGGCGGGATCGTCGTGGTGCTCATCATTCTCGCGGTCATGGGGATCAATCCGCTCAATTTGCTGGGCGGGGGCGGCGGCGGGATCGCCCCTCAACAGCAGAGCGCACCAGCCAGCAGCGATCCCAAGCAGCTAAGCGACATCCAGCATTGGTCACTGAAGGTGCTGGGATCGACCGAGCGGGTCTGGGGGCAGGTTTTCCAGGAATCGGGACAGAAATATCAGCCCACCATCCTCTCTTTCTACAGCCAGGCCGGCACGTCTGGCTGCGGTGCCGCGCAAAGCGCGATGGGGCCATTTTACTGCCCCAACGACCAGAAGGTCTATCTGGATACGGACTTCTTCACCGAATTGCAGCAGCGCTTCGGCGCACCGGGCGATTTCGCGCAAGCCTATGTCATCGCGCATGAGGTGGGCCATCATGTGCAGGATCTGGAAGGCACTCTGGGCCAGGTAAACAAGCAGCAGCGCGCCGTCAGCGAGGCGCAGGGCAATGCGTTGCAAGTCCGCGTCGAATTGCAGGCGGATTGCTATGCAGGCGTGTGGGCCAAGCGCACGGGCCTCATGGAAGCTGGCGACCTGGAGGAAGGCATGAAGGCGGCCCAGTCAATCGGCGACGATACGTTGCAAAAGGCGGCTGGACGGCGACCGGTCCCCGAAAGCTTCACTCATGGCAGCAGCGAACAACGGATGGAATGGCTGCGGCGCGGACTGGACAGCGGCGATCCCGCCCAGTGCGACACTTTCGGGCGGGGCGCTTAACCGGGGGTTTCGGCGTCCGTCCCGTTGGCTTCCTCGTCATTCTGGGGAGCAGGCGGGATTGACGCTCCGGGCAGACCGTTGCCGGGTCTGAGGCCAGGCGTATCCGATCCGGGCATGGGCTGACCGAAAGCGGGCATGTGAGCGGGCGTGGCATCCAAAGGCGCGATTTCCTGTTCCACCGGAGGCGCGCTGACATAAGGGGGCGTTTCGCTAGCAACTGGTGCAGGCACGGCATGGCTCTCCGCGGGGACGCGGGACGGAGTCAGGCGATCCGCCATCAGTCCGATCAGAAGCGCCAGCACCAATGTGGCGGCGGCAGCAAATGCCTTGTAGATCATGCGACATGCTTCCCACGAAATCTGCGGGACACGATATTATAGGAAAATGTAAACAAGATATGCGATCCGAGAGGTGAGAAAGCGCGGACTGTCCCGTTCGATCAAGGACCAGCCTTAATGCCGATCCAGTTGCGCCAGCAACGCGAGCATATCGTCGGGCAACCCATCCTGCATCACTGGGCAATAGACTGAACGCAATGCTCTGCCGATGCCCTCGTCAGGAGAAGGCAAGCCGATAGTCACCATTCCGCCGCGTCCCTGTGTAAGGTCCTTCGCCGATCGGCCAGTCGCTTTGCGATGCAAATCCATGACCTGAAGAACGGATAGGCCGCACAAAAGTTTCTGGATTTCATCGCAAGCGGACGCGATAGGCTGTGCCCATGGGAGAAGATATGGCAAAAGATTGGGCCGACTTGGAGGCACGGATAAGGGCGCATTCGCCCTTTCTGGCGCGGCTGATGGATCGCTTTCCGGCGGTGACGGAGATTTTGGCCACCGGCGATTATGACGCCGCGATGGCGGCCGCGCGCGCCGTAGCGGAAGGTGACGACAATGTAACGCGATCGCTGCGGCGGCGGCGCGGTGCGTTGGCGCTGGTGACAGCCGCGGCGGACCTTTCCGGCGCATGGGGGCTGGACCGGGTGACGCGCACCTTGTCCGACTTCGCCGACGAAGCACTGGAGGAAGCGCTGCAGACGGCCATGGCGGAACGCTATCCCGATGCGGAACGGCGCGGCTTCGTTGTGCTGGCTTTGGGCAAGCATGGCAGCAGGGAACTGAATTATTCGTCGGATATCGACCCGATCCTGCTCTACGACCCCACAACCCTGCCCCATGGCGAGCGCGAAGATGTAGCCGACGCCGCCGTCCGCATCGGCCGGCGGATGAGCGAATTGCTGACGGCGCGGGATGGGGACGGCTATGTTTTTCGCGTCGATCTGCGGCTGCGCCCCTCCCCCGAGGCGACGCCCATCGCGTTACCGGTGGAAGCAGCCATCGGATATTATGAATCGACCGCTTTGGGGTGGGAGCAGGCCGCCTTCATCCGCGCTCGGCCAGCAGCGGGCGACATTGCGCTGGGCGACTATTTCATGCAGGCGATCCGGCCCTTCGTGTGGCGGCGGAGCCTCGATTTCAGCGCCATTGACGCAATCACCGATATTTCGCAGCGCATCCGCGATCATTATGCTCAGGGGCAGGCCTTCGGGCCGGGCTATGATCTGAAGCGCGGACGCGGCGGCATCCGCGAGGTGGAGTTTTTCGCGCAGGTACACCAACTCATCCATGGCGGGCGCAATCCGGCGCTACGGTCCGGCAATACTCGCGAGGCGCTGGCCGCGTTAGCGCAGGCGGGCGTGTTCGAGCCGGAGATTTCGGCCCGACTGGACGAAGCCTATGTCCTGTTCCGCACCATTGAGCATCGCTTGCAGATGGTCGAGGACCGGCAGACCCATGAACTTCCCAAACAAGCCGAAGCCCTGGACAATGTGGCGCGGCTGCATGGTCTGGAGGATGGTGCGGCGCTGCTGGACCTGTTGCGCCCCGATGTGGAGTGGGTGGGGCGCAATTATGACAGGCTGACCCCTGAGCAGGACAAGGCGGACCTGTCCCATGACGAGGAAAAGCTCAAGTCACAGCTTAGCGAGATGGGCTTTGCCGATGCGGAGACACCCTTTGCCCGCATAACCCGCTGGCGCAGCGGCACGATCCGTGCGCTACGCAGCGCCCCGGCGCGAGAAGCACTGGAAGATTTGCTGCCCGGCCTGATGCGGACGCTCGCCAAGGCGCCGGACCCCGACCGGGCGCTCAACCGGCTGGACGACATGATCGGGCGGCTGCCGAGCGCCATCAACTTCTTCAAGCTGCTGGCCGCGCGGCCCGGCCTGGTCGAATTGCTGGCGGAGATATTGAGCCATGCGCCCACGCTGGCCGATGCGCTGGGACGGCGGGCGGAATTACTCGACGGGCTTATCGACACCTCAGCTTTCGACCCGCCGCCATCGGTGGAGGTGCTCGCGCAGCAATTCGCACAGCTTGAACCGGGCGAGGATTACCAGATGCTGCTCGACCGGGTGCGGCAACGGGTAGGCGACCGCCGCTTTGCCTTGGGCGCGCAGATCGTTCGGGGCAGCGATCCACTGGAAGTCGGGCGCGGCTATGCCCGTGTGGCGGAAGCCGCCATCGAGGCGCTGGGCGCAGCCACAGCCGCGGAATTCGAAGCGCAGCATGGCAAGGTGCCCGGCGGCGAACTCATGATCCTCGCGCTGGGGCGCATGGGCGGCGGGGTGCTGACCCATGCGTCGGACCTCGACCTCGTTTACCTGTTCACCGGCGATTTCATGACGGAATCGGACGGGCCGAAACCCCTGGGCGCGACGCAATATTTCAATCGGCTGGGACAGCGCATCACCAACGCACTGTCTGTCGCCACCGCTGCCGGGCCGCTTTACGAAGTCGATACGCGGTTGCGCCCTTCGGGCGCACAGGGATTGCTGGCCGTCAGCCTCGATAGCTTCGCCAAATATCAGCGGGAGGATGCCTGGGACTGGGAGCATCTGGCGCTCACCCGCGCGCGGCCAGTCTTCGGCTCCCCGCAAGCCCGCAAAGCATTGAACGCCATCCTCGCCGAAACGCTGGAGCGGCCACGCGATTTCGACGATCTGGCGCGCCATGCGGTGAAGATGCGGGCCGACATTGCGAAGCATAAGCCGCCGGTCGGCGAGATGGATGTGAAACTGGTGCCGGGTGGCCTTGTCGACCTGGAGTTCCTGATCCACATCTCACAATTCCGCCACGGCATGGCGTTCGATCCCGATCTGGGCAAGGCGCTGGCCGAACTGGTCGAGGCCGGGCACCTCCCTAGCGACCTGATCGCCGCGCATGACCTCATCACACGCTATCTGGTGGTGTCGCGGCTCGTTTCGCCCAAATCGACCGAACCGCGTGAGGCAAGCCGGGAACTGGTGGCGCGGGCCTGCGGGATGGAAAGCTGGGACGCGCTGCTGGATAGCTACGCCCATGCGCGGCAAAGCGTGCGCGACACATGGGATGCGCTCGCCGCGCCATTCGAGGAGAAGCCATGATGCTGGAACAAGGCGACAGCGCGCCCGACGTGGCGCTGAAGGATGCGGACGGCGCGGATTTCACGCTGACACGCTATCGGGGTCAGCCGGTAGTCGTCTATTTCTATCCCAAGGCGGACACGCCCGGCTGCACCAATGAGGCGAAGGATTTCACCGAACTAGGCACGGATTTCGCAGAGCTCGGCGTGCGGGTGGTCGGGATTTCGAAGGACAAGCCCGCAAAGCTCAAGAAATTCGCGGACAAATATGGCCTCACCGTGACGCTCGCCTCCGACGAGCCGGGCTCGGCTTGCGAGGCGTTCGGCACATGGGTCGAAAAATCACTCTATGGCCGCAAGTATATGGGGATCGAGCGGTCCACCTTCCTGATCAGCTCGGATGGCAAGGTCGTCCGCGTCTGGCCCAAGGTGAAGGTAAAAGGCCATGCCACCGATGTGCTGGAGGCCGCGAAGGCGCTTTGACCCTGCCCGTTGCCATCGACAGCGTGGGCACGGCTTGCGGGTACGTGCTGTTGACGCCCGATCCCCGCGACAAGCTGATGGCGGCGCGGGCCGTCGCGCGAGCGTGGCGGCTGGGAAAGCTGGCGCATCGCTTCGATGCCGCGATGCCCGATCGCCCCGCGCGCCCGGCTGTGCCAGAACTGCTACCGCCCAATCAGATGCCCCGGCGCGGCAAGATCGGATCGGAGCGGGCGCGGATCGCCATGCTCCATGCACTCGCTCATATCGAGTTCGTCGCCATCGACCTTGCCTTCGATATGATCGGACGGTTCGGTGGGCAGTTCCAGACAGCCTTTACCGGCGACTGGATGCAGGTCGGCGCGGAGGAAGCCATGCACTTCGCCTTGCTCGACCGGCGATTGCGGCAGATGGGCAGCTTTTACGGCGCGCTGCCCGCCCATGACGGGCTATGGCAGGCGGCGGTCGAGACGGCGGGTGACGCGCTCGCCCGGCTTGCCATCGTGCCGATGGTATTGGAAGCCCGCGCGCTCGACATCACGCCCGCCACCATCGAACGGTTCGAGGGAGCCGGCGATTTTGCATCGGCACGCATGTTAGGGCGAATCATGACAGATGAGATTCGCCATGTCGCGGCAGGGACGAAAGGTTTTGCGACGCGACAGGGCGAATGGGCGTAGACCCCGCCAATCATTACCAAATCCTTGTGAAAAGGCATTTTCGCGGCCCCGTTAAGCCTCCGTTCAACGACTCGGCGCGTCGACAAGCCGGTTTAACGCGTGATTTTTATGTCGCGCTTGCAACATGAGCCGGGATTTGCACTCTGCATCCATCGCGGGGTGATTGAGTTCGCTTGAAGTCAAACGGAGAGGGCCGAGAGGCAAATAAGCCTCCGGGAAAAGTCGGGGTCGGCATGTCAATTCGTTCGATTAATGCTCGTAGAGCGCGTTTGTTCCTGTCTGTCATAAAGACAATGAAGTTTATGGGAGGGGCAGGCATCGCAGGCGCATTGTGCGCCGCAGTTCCAGCCCACGCTTCGAACGATGACGACCCTTATGGCGACGCATCCGAAATCAACATGAGCCCGCTTGGACCTTCCGATGTCGGTTTCTCCAACCTCTTCACCAGCCTCCAGCGCCTTGACGGCAATGCCAAGTCGACTGCCTATATCCCCTCCGGCCGTCCCGTTGAAAAGCTGTCGCTGACCTCCAATTTCGGCGTCCGTTCCGACCCCTTCAAAGGCGGCGCGCGGATGCACAAGGGCGTGGATATCCCCGGCCCCATCGGCACCCCGATCTACGCCACTGCCGACGGCATCATCAGCCGCGCGGGCTGGGCCAGCGGATATGGCAATCTCGTCCAGATTTCGCACGGTCATGGCATGGAAACGCGCTACGGCCATATGTCGAAGCTGCTGGTGGCCGCGAACAGCTATGTGCGGCGCGGTCAGGTCATCGGCCTGATGGGCTCCACGGGCCGTTCGACCGGCAGCCATCTCCATTATGAAGTCCGCGTCGACGGACAGGCCATCAATCCCATTCCCTTCGTCGCCGGTCCCGACTATCTGATCGCGATGAACACCAAGCCGCCTATCGCCATGGGCGGCCCGACCAAGGCTGAAGAAAAAGCGGCCGACTAAGCGCGCTTTACCGATAAGCTTTTCAAAGGCCCGGCGCTCATGGGTTGCCGGGCCTTTCGCTTGCTCCTATCTAACCTCCATGGCCGACATTGATCTGACACCCTCCGCCGCCGCTCGCGTGGCCGCCATCGCCGCCAAGCAAGGCAAGCCCGCGATCCTGCGCCTTGCCGTGGAGGGCGGCGGCTGTTCAGGCTTCCAATACCGCTTCGGCCTAGCCGATGCGGTGGAAACGGGCGATCTGACGGCGGAGCGGGATGGCGTGACGCTGGTCGTCGATGATATCAGCATCGACCTGGTACGTGGGGCCGCGGTCGATTTCGTGTCCGATCTGGGCGGCGCGGCGTTCAAGGTTACAAACCCCAACGCCACCACCGGCTGCGGCTGCGGCACCAGCTTTTCGATCTGATAGCCAAGGGCGTTTCTTCTCTTTAGGGAGGCTGGCGAGGAGTCACCGCCATGCGCATCGCCACTTTCAACATCAATGGGATCAAGGCGCGCTTGCCGCGTCTGCTGGAGTGGCTAGACGAAACGCGGCCCGACATCGCCTGCCTTCAGGAGATCAAGACATCCGACGAAACCTTCCCTGTGAAGGATATAGAGGATGCGGGCTATGGCGCGATCTGGCACGGGCAGAAAGGCTTCAACGGCGTCGCCATCCTCGCGCGCGGGGAAACGCCCGTTGAAGTCCGGCGCGGCCTTGATGGCGAGCCGGAGGACGAACATAGCCGTTATATCGAAGCGAACGTGAAGGGCGTGCGCGTCGCCAGCATCTACCTGCCCAACGGCAATCCGCAGCCTGGCCCGAAGTTCGATTACAAGCTGCGCTGGATGAAAAGGCTGCGTGACCGCGCGGCTCAGATTTGGGCGGAGGAAATACCCGCGATCCTCGCGGGCGACTATAATGTCATTCCGCGCGACCGGGATGTTTATTCCGTAAAGGCGATGGCCAATGACGCGCTGATGCAGCCGGAAAGCCGCGCCGCCTATCGCCGTCTGCTGGGCGATGGGTGGACCGACGCGATTCTCAGCCGCCATCCTGCCGGGGGTGTCTGGACATTCTGGGACTACCAGATGAACGCTTGGCCGCGCGATGCGGGCTTTCGCATCGACCATCTTCTGCTCAGCCCCACCGCCGCGGACCGCCTGATCGATGCTCAGGTGGACAAGGAATTCCGGGGGCGGGAAAAAGCCAGCGACCATGCGCCGACGTGGGTAGAGCTACGGACCTGATATTTTACCCGGATCATATTGACTAAATAATATCCGGATAATAATTGGCATGCCGAAGGAGATCGGCATGACACGCACATTGACGGCCTTTGCGGACGAAACATGGATCGCGACGGGCGATGAGGAGGAGGTGCGCGCCGCCCTCAACGCCATGGACAAGGACGCACAGAATATCCTGCTGTTCAACGATGTGACGGGGCGGCAGGTGGATATCGACCAGCGCGGTCCCGTCTCGGAGGCGCCGCGCGGGCGCGGGCGTCCCAGACTGGGCGTGCAACCGCGCGAAGTGACCCTCCTCCCTCGCCACTGGGAATGGCTGGCGGCGCAACCGGGCGGTGCTTCCGCCACCTTGCGGCGGCTGGTCGAAGCAGCGCGCAAGGATAGCGTGGGTAGCCCATCGCCCCGCGCCGCCATGGATGCAGCCTATCATTTCCTTACCGTGATGGCGGGCGACCGGCCGGGCTATGAGGCCGCGATGCGTGCGCTCTATGCGAAGGACAAAAGCGCGTTCGAAGCTGCCTGCGCCCCATGGCCCCGCGCGATTCGTGACCATGGCGAGGCGCTGGCGGAACCGGCTTTCGCCGCCTGACGGATTCTGTCAGGACCGATGCTGGGCGAGCGCTTCGGCGGTAGCGTCGATCGCGCCCGGCTCTTCCTCGCCGGTCAAGGCATATGACATGTCGCCGCGCCGCCAATAGGCCACCGATTGCTCGCCTTCGCGGATGGCATCGGGACGCTCGGGCGCGTCGGTCTTTTCCCGCACGGCGAAGATCGACAGCTTCTGCCCCCCCTCCGTCCGCACCGCGACCAACAGCGCTGGCCCCTTGTTCGTCGGAAAAAGCTGCACGTCGGTCACATGCCAGTCCTGCGGGAATTTGGGCATGGCGATGCGGGTTCGCAAAGCGATTTCCTGCGAATCGAAATGCGTGGTTTCAGCCTGTGAATCCATATGCGCCCGCAACATGGCGATGCGGTGAGAGGTGACCGCATAATTCACATAGCCCGGTGGTCCTTCGGTGATGACGGCGAAACCAGTTGCCGCCGCCGCAACCCCCGCGAAGGACGCCCCAAGCGGAACTGCGCGGCGCCACAAGGATTTGCGGCGCGGGTTCAACTGCGCGGCCAGCGGCTTCTTCCCCTCGCCCTTCACCGGACTAGCATCCCACGTCAGCAGGGCGAGCGCGCTGCGAACGCTGAGGTCATCCATCACCTGCGCCGCACGCACCGGATGACGCGACAAATGCGTTTCCACCGCGAACCGCCGGTCGGGATCGAGCTGACCGTCGACATAGGCGTTGATCTCCAGATCGATTGGATCGTCAGTCATCTCGTCCTCCCACCAGGCGTAGGCCGGGTCCATGTTGCTGCCGTTCCTTCTCATCCCGCCGCAGAGCCGCGCGAGCGCGCCAGAGCCGTGACATGACCGTGCCCAAAGGCACATCCAGCGCGGCGGCTGCTTCCTGATAGCTCAACCCCTCCACCCCGATCAGGTGCAGCACCGCGCGATGCGCGTCCGGCAAGGCGGCAAAGTCGCGGGCGATTTCAGCCAGCCGCGCATGTTCTTCCTGCGCCGGGTCGATCCGGTCCACCATCGTTTCGGCAAAACGGCCGTTGCGCCGCGCTTCTGCTGCTTCGCGCCGCTTGGCCGACAGGAAGACATTGTGGACGATGGCGAGCAGCCAGGGACGGCGGCGGCGTTCAGGCTGGTAGGTCGCACTCCGTTCGATGGCGCGGACCAGCGCATCCTGCACCACATCATCCGCATCCTGATCGTCACGCGTCAGCGAACGGGCATAGCGGCGCATAGCGCGCAGATCGGCGGTGATGTCGGGATGATCGCCTGTCCTGTCCCTCATATGCCCTTCATGCCGCCTGTCCCACCGGCACGGCAAGCGGGATGTGGAGAACATGGCAATATGCGCGCGCGACATCCTCCAGAACATCCGCCCAGCGATGACACGCCGCCGCCTCCGCTGCCGCGGCGCCAATCGCCAGCCGCTTCTCTCTGTCCGTCACCAGTTCGATGACTGCCTCCACATAGGCCGCCACATCGCCAGCTGGAGCCAGCAATCCTGTCCGGCCTTGGGCAATGAGCGCCGCCGCGCTGGCGACATCGGCGGACACGACAGCAAGACCGGATGCCATCGCCTCCAGATTGACGTTGCCGAAGGCTTCGGTAACGCTGGGGTTGATGAGCAGGTCCGCGCTGGCCACGGCGCGGCCCAGCGCTTCGTCCGACAAATGGCCCATGAAGGTGGCGTTGGGCATCCGTTCCGCCAGCCAGCCCCGTGCCGGGCCTTCTCCGACGATCAGGGGCCGCACATCATGTCCGCACGCGCGTACCTGGGCGACAGTCTCGGCAAAGATGTCCAACCCCTTTTCCAGCACCAGTCGCCCGAAGAACAGCGGGATCACATCATCGGGCGCATAGCCGTGCGCCGAACGGAAGCCTTCGTCGCGAAGGCCGGGCCGGAACGATGCTGGATCGACTCCCCTGCCCCAGATCGACACCTTTCCCGCGCCGAAATCGGCGGCCATATCCTGTGCTATGGGCGGTGTGGGCGCCAATATATGATCGCTCTCGCCATAGAAACGATCAAGATAACGCTCGACTGCGGGACGCAACAAGCCGAGCCGATAATAATCCAGGTAGGTTTCAAAGCGGGTGTGCAGGCTGGCGACCACCGGAATGCCGTGAAGGCGCGCGTATTTCTGGGCTTGTCGGCCCAACAAGTCGGGCGCGGAAAGATGGATCACATCGGGTGCGAACTGTTCCAGATCCTGCCTTGCGGCGCGGGTCAAGCCCAATGCCAGCCGATATTCCGGCCGGCCCGGAATGCTGAGCGAGCGAACGGAGCAAATGTCGCCGACCGATTCGAACGCCTTACGGGGCGCGGTGGGAGAATAGATGCGGACCTGCGCGCCCAATTGATCCAGCAGATAGGCGACAAGGCGATTGAGCGCCTGATTGGCGCCGTCCCGAACGCAATCATAGTTGCCCGAAAACAGCGCCACGCGCAGCGGTCGGCCCAATGCTCCACGAAGAGCGATGGCGCAGCCGGGGCGATGAAAAGGGGATATGTGCATGTCGGCGAAATGGGTCGTCATGCCGCGCATATGGCTAGCGCGCGGCGTTTATTCCCACGCGCCGGATCTTTCCAAATGAAAGGCGGGAAAAAGGCCCTCAGAGCGTCTTTTCGTATATCTGATAAACCTTGTTCACCTTGCTCTCGATGGCGTCGGCGATGGCGTTCATGCCCTGATTATCATCCAGCACCCAGCCGATTTCACCCCGGCTGGCGCCATAGCGGGTGATCGCGCTCCGGCGGATATATTCGATCATCATGAAGGCCAACTGGCTGGCGAGGCGCGACGCCTGCAACCGCTGCACCACGCCCATCAGCGGCACCCGCATGGTGCGGACCTTCGGATTGTGCAGCCACCAGAGCAGCTTGGCCCAGCCGAAGGGGAAAAGAGATCCATTCAAAGGCCTGATCGCTTCGTTGAGGTCGGGCAGCGTGATCATGAACGCCACCGGCTCCCCCTCCAGTTCGGCGATCATGATCAGGTCTTCGCGCACGATAGGCTTCAACTGCTTACCGAAATGCTCAACCTCATGATCGGTGATCGGCACGAATCCCCAATTATTGCCCCAGGCATCGTTCAGGATACGCAGGATGATTGCGGCTTCCTCGTCGAATTTCGACTTGTCGACCTGCCGAATGCGAATCCGCGCATTCTTCTCGCCCGATGTGACGATGCGCTGGATCAGCGGCGGAAAATCCTGCGTGATGTCGAGCTCATAGGTCTTGAGCTGCTTGACCGGGCTGTAACCCGCGCCCTCGATCATCCCCTGATAGGCAGGGCTGTTATGACCCATCATCACCGTGGGCGCATGATCGAAGCCCTGAATCAGCAAGCCGGGCTCTTCCCAGATCGACAGCGAAACCGGACCGACGACGCGGGTCATGCCCTTGGCCTTCAGCCAGCCTTCCGCCGCCCGAATCAACGCCGCACCGATTTCAGCATCCTCGGCTTCGAACAGGCCGAAATTGCCGGTGCCCGGCCCCATGCCCTGCTCCACCGGCATGGCCAGCGCCAGCCGGTCGAAATGGGCGGAGATGCGCCCAACCACTTTCTGCCCGCGCCGGGCGAGAAAATATTGCGCCTCGGCATGTTCGAAAAAGGGGTTCTTGCCGGGGCTTATGATCCCATAGACCTCGCTCTTGAGCGGCGGCACCCAGTGCGGGTCGTTAGCGTAAAGCTGCCAGGGCAGATCGACAAATGCCTTCAATTCACCCTTGGAAGATACGGGGGAAATCACCAGATCATGAGACGCCACGGCTGACCGCTTTCACTGAGAGAAAGGGGGAGCAGTTCGACGGTTGGACGGCGATTGTCAATCAGGGACTTACCGCCATCCGGAGACGAACGGGATGTGGCGTTATCGCTGCAACTGGGCGAATATGTCACGTTGCTGCCACGATCTCAGCGCAATTGCGTTTTAGGAACGCCTGCATGACTGTGCATGACCCTGTTCTTGCCGCCGCGCACCGGACGCCGGACGCTCAGGCCCGCAAGCCGATACCAGACGACGCGGCGATGCTGCGCGCCGCCGCCGAACTGACGCGCACGCTGTCGACGGCCAATCCCGCGATTTACTGGCCCGATTTCCTCGCATCCGCATTGCTGGGCTATGCAGCGCTGGCGGGCGCGGTGCTGTTTGACAGCACGGCGTTGGCCGTCATTTCCGGGCTTGTCGCAATGCTGGCGCTTTATCGCGCGGCGAGCTTCATCCATGAACTGACGCATATTCGCGAAGGCGCGCTTCCGGGCTTCCGTTTCGCATGGAATCTACTGGTCGGCATCCCGCTGATGATCCCCTCTTTCATGTATGAGGAGGTGCATACCCAGCATCATGCCCGTACCCGTTACGGCACCGCGAACGATCCGGAATATCTACCTCTCGCGCTGATGAAGCCTTGGTCGCTGCCCCTGTTCATCATCGTGGCGGCGCTGGCGCCGATTGGCTTGATCCTGCGCTTTGGCGTGCTGACGCCACTGTCCGTGCTCATCCCCTCGCTTCGCCAGAAGGTGGTGGCGGAATTTTCGGCGCTGTCGATCAATCCGGCCTATCGCCGCCGTGCACCCGAAGGTAACTTTGCGCGGCAATGGGCATGGCAGGAAGCAGGCGCTTGCGTCTTTGCGCTGGCGCTGGTGGGCAGCGTGTTCGCCTTCGGGTGGAAGCCGTTGCTGATTTATATGGCCGTGCATTCGGGCATGACCGTCATCAACCAGCTTCGCACGCTGGTCGCGCATCTCTGGGAAAATGAGGGAGATGCGATGACCGTGACGGCGCAATATCTGGATTCCGTGAACGTGCCGCCGCCTTCCCCGCTGGCCGCGATCTGGGCGCCGGTGGGGCTGCGCTATCATGCGCTGCATCACCTGCTGCCGAGCGTTCCCTATCACGGGCTGAGCAAGGCGCATCGCCGCTTGATTGCGACGCTGGAAGCGGACTCGCCCTATCATCGCGGGAACTATAAGGGGATGTTCCCCTTGGTCGGCAAGATCGCGCGAAGCACCATGACGCGGCGCTGAATGGCGGGAATGAAGCAGGCTGATTTCGTTATCGGCGGCGAATTCATGATGAGTGGAAGTCGCTGGCGCTGCACCGACGTCGGCACTCGTATCGTGGTCGCAATCAAACTCGATGCGCCAGACTCAAACTGGTACAACGGGCCGCCCTATGCGGTGGCCGAATATTGTATCGATGAAAATGACATGGAAGGATGTGAACCAGTTTGACCTTGCGCTGGACCATCTTCCTCCCCCTATTCCTCCGTCCTGAACAGCACCGTTTCGCCCACCAGCAGGAACAGCAAGAAAGGCGCCCACGCTGCAAGGAAAGGCGGATAAGCGCCCAGACTGCCCATGGCGAGCGAGAAATTATCCGCCACAAAATAGGCGAAGCCCAGCGCCATCCCCAGAACCGCACGGACGAAAAGCTGGCCTGAGCGCGCCAGCCCGAACGCCGCCACGGACCCCAGTATCGGCATCAGGATCGCAGAGAGCGGCCCTGACAGCTTGTGCCACAAACTAGCTTCCAGTTCGGATGTAGGCCGCCCGGCGTCATGAAGGTCGGCAATGGCGGAACGCAAATCGCCAAAGGTCAACGCATCGGCATCGACCTTGGCCAGGGTGAACTGCTCCGGCCTGATAACACGCCCGAAATGGACCGTGCCCAAATCCCGCACCGTGCCGCGCGCTACGTCGAATTGCTGCGCGCCTTCCAATACCCAATCCTTCGCGCCAGCGTCATAATGGCCCCTGGGCGCACGCACGATGGTCGTCAGGCTGTTGTTAACGCGATTGTAGATATGCACTTTCCGCAACTGCGTCGCCGTGCCCCGGCCCGCAACGATGGTGGCGTTGACGAGATTGTTGCCGTCCAGCACCCAGGGATTGACCTTGACTCCGCTATCCTGCGGGATCGGGCCGTAATCGACCGCCTGCCAGGCGCTGAGCGCGGCTGTTGAGCGCGCCACGACCCGCTCGTTGAAGGCATAGCTGATGAGGGCCACGCCCAGCGCCGAAGCGATGAGCGGCGCCAATATCTGATGCGCGGACAGCCCCGCCGCCTTCATCGAGATGATCTCGCTGT
>Ga0180223_1000417_pt1 | contig 56510 bp, 58 predicted proteins | sample eDN5th30CKraftOP_FD_151337 | JGI IMG/M metagenome (GOLD analysis project Ga0180223, IMG submission 151337) | Enriched Organic Plus compost microbial communities from Emeryville, California, USA - eDNA 5th pass 30_C Kraft OP (version 2) (version 2) ... | reverse complement strand
GCAGCACCAAGGCTTCACTCCGCCCGCGCCTTCTGGTAAAAAGGCACCCCCAAGCGGGCGTCGTATAATGGCATTACCTGAGCTTCCCAAGCTCATGACGAGGGTTCGATTCCCTTCGCCCGCTCCACTTCAACTTTCCATGGTGTTCCAAGGATGTCCATGGAGTGTTGCAAGTCATTGTCACGATTCGGTTTTTTAAGAATCTTCGATCCAGTGACGTCCAGCGAAATCCACTGACAGCCGGTCAAAACCGGTACATTAGGTGGTACATCGCAATGCGGAGCTTCCCAGTTCCGCATTGTTGCTGGGGGAGCCGGGGCCCGATGGGAAACATGGCACTCAACTCGCTTTCAAGGAGTTGGGATCATGCTTTCGGACCTCACGGTTCGCCAGGCCAAGGCGACCGGCAAACCGTACACCCTGGCCGACACAGACGGCCTTTCCCTCTTTGTTTCAGCCACCGGTGCAAAGGCGTGGCACTTCCGCTTCTCGTGGGGCGGCAAGCGCGACCGCATGTCCTTCGGCACGTATCCAGCGCTCTCGCTGAAGGACGCCCGCGCGCTGCGCGATGAAGCCCGCTCGCTGCTCGCCAAGGGCGTCAATCCGCACAGCGAACGCAAGCGCAAGCGGCACGCGATCGTCCTGGCCGGCGAGCACACCTTCATGGCCGTCTACGAGCAATGGCTGGCCCATCGCCGTCTCTCGCTGGAGGAAGGACGGCAGACCAGCCTGGAGCAGATCGGGCGCGTCTTCAAGAAAGACGTGTTCCCGTCGCTGCGGCACCTGACCATCTACGAGATCACCCGCGCGCACCTGCTGGACATCATCGGCAAGGTGGAAAAGCGCGGCTCGCTGTCAGTGGCCGAGAAGCTGCGGACCTGGTTCACCCAGTTGTTCACCTACGCCACGGTGGCGATTCCCAACATGGGCGAGAACCCGTCCAGGGACCTGGAAGTGGTCGCGCTGCCCTTGCCACCTGTCGAACACAACCCGTTCCTGCGCATGCACGAGTTGCCGGCCATGCTGCAGACGCTGCGCAAGTACCGCGGGCGCCTGAACACGCAGTTGGGCGTCCGGCTGCTGATGCTCACCGGTGTACGCACCGGCGAGCTGCGCTTCGCCACGCCCGATCAGTTCGACCTCGACCGGGGCCTGTGGGTCATCCCGGTGGCCAGGCTCAAGCAGCGCAAGCTGCTCACCAGGAAGAAGCGCAAGCGCCTGATCGACATCCCACCCTACATCGTGCCGCTGTCGGTGCAGGCGCAGGAGATCGTTCGCCACCTGCTCGACAACTTCAAGCCGGCCCAGGTTTATCTCATCCCCGGCGACTGGTGCCTGAAGAACCCGATCAGCGAGAACACGCTCAACGCCGCGCTCAAGCGCATGGGCTACGAGGACCAGCTCACGGGGCATGGCATCCGGGCAACGATCTCGACGGCGCTGAATGAACTCGGCTACCCGAAGAAGTGGGTGGACGCCCAGCTCTCGCATGCCGATCCAGACAGGATCAGCGCGACCTACAACCATGCCGAATACGTCGAGCAGCGCCGCGTCATGATGCAGGACTGGGCCGATCGCCTGGACCTGTTCGAGCAGAACCAGGTCGAGGTTGCCAGCCGGCATCTGACCATCACGCTTCAGGGCCTGCCGACCATCGCCGGCCAGGCGGCCGTGCAGCCTCCGGTGGTCGACCTCACTGCGCCGCAACTGATCGTGGCCGCGCCAACGCCCGACCAACTTGAAGCGCCGGCATCGGTGCAGCGGCTGTCGGCCGTGCGCATGCCCGAGTACGCACGGCCGCGCCTGTCGGAGGTGCAGCGCGAACGCCAGCAGGTGCTGGAGACCTTCGAGGCGCCGCACAACCTCTCAGTGGCGGACTACGCCAGGCTCGCGGGCAAGTCGCGCCGCTGGATCACCTACGAGATCCAGGCCGGCAACCTGCTGTCGATCCACATGGGGCATCGCGGGCAGCGAGTGCCAGACTGGCAGCTCGATCCGCTCAAGCGCAGGCTGGTCCAGTCCGTGCTGAAGCAACTGCCACGGGGCATCGACACCTGGGACATCTACCACGCACTCCTGCGCTCGTACGAGGCGCTCGGGACACGGCCGGCCATCGAAGCCGTCAACCCCACGAACCTGCACCTTGCCGCGCGGCTGGTGGCCGCACAGTGCACGCAGGCGAGCGAGCCAGTCGTGACGACCGAGTTCCCTGAGCCGGTCCGGCAAAGCGTGCAGCGGCTGGTGCGCGAAGCCGTCGCTGCCGATGCCGCCGAAGCGACGGCCGGAGATTGATCAAGCCAGGGTCGCGCCGAGGTTCGGTCAGGCGCTTGCCTGGAGCGCTTGGAAGAACTGCTCCAGGTGGGTGCTGTCCGTATTTCGACGGCTCAGGAAGTATGTGGTGAGCGTCAGCGCGCCCTCTTGCAAGGGACGCTGGACAACGCCAAGGGCACGATGGCCCTCGATGCGGGCGGCGGGTGCCAGGCAGACACCGTAGCCGGCGGCCACCAAGGTCATCATCAACCCGAACGAGGTGGCCGTCGTGACGTCCAAGGGGAAGACGCCGGCCGCCGTCAGCAGCGTGTCGATCTGCCCGCAGTAGCCCACAAAGTCGCGGGCATCCAGGGCGATCCACGGGTTGTCGGCGGCCTGCTCCAGGGACACTGACGCGAACGCCAGCAAGGGGTGGTGGGCCGACACGGCCAATGCCAGCGCGTCTTGCCAGACGGGGCGGACATCGATGCCTTCCGGTGCTGCGGGCGACTGGCAGAGGCCTGCCTCGAAAGCCCCCGCGAGCAGTCCTCGGTGCAGAACCTCCAGGCGTTCTTCATGAAGGCGAATGGGGTGGTCCGGATGGCGCCGGCGATGTTCCGCCATCGGCACCGACAACCGGGGATAGGCCAGGCAGTCCGACAGGGCAATGTTCAAGGGATCGGAAGCGATCATCGTGTCACCTGCACAACGCCGACACTGGAAAAAAACCGGGCGCGACCAGTCAATGAGATAAGTTTAACGTGGTTTGAATCCGCTTGGCGCGTGACGCTTCTGCTGATGCAGAAGCGATCGGTGCAACGCGGGAGACCCGCAGGGACAAGAACCTATGAAAGCGAGCCAGCGCGCGCTTTCGGCGTTGCCGTGCGCGAGGCCCGGTCCGCGCAGGGGCTGGCGCAGGAGGTGCTCGCGGAACAGGCGGGCATCGCCCGGTCGCACATGGGCAAGATCGAGCGCGGCGAGCACATGCCCACGCTGGTGTTGATCCTGCGGATCGCGAAGGGGCTGGGGTGCTCGGCCGCGACGCTGATGGCCGCGACCGAGGCGCAACTGTCCGAGGAAGAGAGCGGCACCGAATAGCCATGCCGTCATGGCGGTGAGGCGCCAACAACCTTTTTGAAGGTTCAAGGCTGTGATTTGCCAGGTGTCATTGCCACCTCGCATTGACATGCGGCCTATTTCGTAACATCATTTGTTCCATGAAAAGAGACAGTCGCCTGTCGTCTGTCCTGCATGCGTTGCTGCACATGGCCGAGCAGGACGGACCCGTTACGTCAGAAGCCCTGGCGCAGTGCCTGGGAACCAACCCGGTCGTCGTTCGACGCACGATGGGATACCTGCGGCAAGCGGGAATCGTCACCTCCGAACGAGGCCACGCAGGAGGATGGCGTATCCACGCCGACCTTGGCAGCGTCACCCTGCGTCAGCTGCATGAAGCCCTGGGAGAGCCGGCGACGTTTGCCATCGGCAACCGCAACGAGACACCGGAGTGTCTGGTCGAGCAGACGGTCAATGCGGCACTCGAAGGCACGTTTGCCGAAGCCGAGGCGCTGCTGCTCACGCGGTTTTCGGAAATCACCCTTGCCGATCTGGCCTCTGACTTCGCACGCCGGCATGCGGCCTTACGACACTCAAGGAATAAATTATGAATCACGACGTGATCGTCGTCGGCGGAAGCTACTCAGGCATGGCCGCGACCCTGCAACTGGTGCGCGCACGCAGGTCAGTGCTGGTGATCGATGCGGGCCAGCGGCGCAACCGCTTCGCCAGCCATTCACACGGATTTCTCGGCCAGGATGGTGTGCCGCCAGGTGAAATCGCTGCAAACGCACGCCGCCAACTCGAGGCCTATCCAACGCTGACCTGGCTTGAAGGTCGGGTGGAAGCGGTCGCCGGGCAGGCGGACGAATTCACCGTCACGACGGCCGATGGCGAGTCGCACCTGGGGCGACGCATTCTATTGGCGACGGGGGTGACCGACCAGCTTCCAGCCATCGACGGACTCGCGCAACGCTGGGGGAAGACGGTTTTTCACTGCCCGTACTGCCATGGCTATGAACTTGGACAGGGACGCATCGGCATCGTCGGTGCCAGCCCGATGTCCATCCATCAGGCTGAGCTGCTGACGGATTGGGGGGATGTCACCTTGCTCGTCAACGGTGCATTGGAACTCAACGAGGAAATTAGGTCCACTTTGGAACGCCGAGGCGTGGTCATCGACGAGGCCCGCATCGACAGGATCGAGGGACATGCCGACGTGACGATGGTGGATGGGAGGCGACTGAGCTTTGCGGGCCTGTTTGTTGTAACGCGAACCGCCCCCTCCAGCCCTTTGGCCGAGACAATCGGTTGTGCACTGGAAGAAACGCCCATGGGCATCCAGATCCGCACGGATGCCGAGAGCAAGACCTCGGTGCCTGGCGTATTTGCCTGCGGCGATGTCGCGCGGGCACCGCATTCGGTGTCGCTGGCCGTGGGCAACGGTGCCATGACCGGCGCCCAGATTCACCGATCACTGCTTTGGCCCGAGACGATCGAGCCAGCGCAAGCGGAAAGCCGCGCTCTATGACGTCGTTCTCCGACCCGGCGGCTGTATCGGGCTATGCGGAAAGAACCGCGAGGATCGTGCCGGGCCTGTGCGACCTGCACCGGATGGCGGGCGTGCTGCTGGCCGAACGCGCACCGGCCGACGCGCGCATCCTGGTGCTCGGCGCCGGCGGCGGGCTGGAACTGAAGGCCCTCGCTGAAATGCAGCCCGACTGGCAGTTCGATGGCGTCGATCCCTCTGCAGAGATGCTCGAACTCGCCCGCACGATCCTGGGCCCGATGGCGCCCCACGTACGTTTGCACGAGGGCTATATCGACAGCGCCCCCAAGGGGCCCTTCGATGGCGCGACCTGCCTGCTGACACTGCATTTCCTGCCGCCAGCCGAGCGCTTGAAGACGCTGCAGCAAATACACCTGCGACTCAAGCCCGGTGCGTCCCTTGTCGTCGCGCATCACAGTTTTCCCAGCGAAGATCCCGTTCGGGGCAGATGGCTCTCGCGCAATGCGGCGTTCGCGGCTGCTTCCGGCGTACCCGTGCGCCAGGCCGAAGGCAGCATCGCGGCGATCAAGGAACGGCTGCCCGTGCTTTCGCCCGTGCAGGATGTCGATCTGCTCCGCGAGGCTGGATTCGCGGACATCGACCTTTTCTATTGCGCGTTCACCTTCAAGGGTTGGGTCGCCCATCGAGCATGAGGGGGTATCGACGATGCAACACATAGGGTCGGCAGGTGCGCTGACTGTGTGTGGCGAGGAGACTCCTAGCCGCGCGCCAGGGACAGGTAGGGGTTGTCCGGCGGGACTTCCGCGAACAATGCCGAAGGCTCCGCCAACAGATAGCCGTGCAACCGCCGCGACTTGCGCGGTCCGGTGACCTCGCAGATCCAGATGTTCAGGCCGCTGCCCTGTTTGCGGTGCAGCCCCAGCTTCTCGAAGCGCTTCTGTACCCACTGCCAGTCGTGCAGATTGTCCTGCCGGGCCAGCGCCTGGATCTCCGGATGTTCCTGCACGTAGCGCTGGAAGACGCCGGGGCTAACCAGGTACGCCGTGCCATCGACGGTATGCACCAGTGCCTTCGCGTCGTTGATGATGAGCTTGCGCGACTCGATGCCTTGCCTGAGCCAGGCGATGAAGGCTTCCCCGGACGGCGTGGCCTTCGCGGGAGCCGGCATCGTGGCAGGACCGGTCAGCGCCGAATGGGTCACTGTCACAGTTGCTCCGGCGGATGGTGACGGCGGTTCCGCGCTGGCGGACGATGCACCGGCGGTGGCTGCGTCGGACGCATCGAGCATCGACAGCAGATCGGAGACCGGGTCCGCGGGCCCGGCCGGGGAATCCGCCACCCCAGGGGGCGGTGAGGTGGCCGGGATGCCGTCGGAGCCCGGCGCTGCCTCATCGCCAGGGAGGGGCTCTTCCGTCGTGACCGTGCCGGCGAACGGTGCGGGACGCTCGCCCGACTCCCAGATCAAGGCCGGCGACAGGCGCAGGAAGGTGAAGCTGTGCGACCAGCCGGTGCCGCTCGTGACGGTCGCCCGCCAGATCGCCTTCCCATCCGGGGCGGGCTGCACGATGCCATGGTCCTGGAGCACCGAGAAGACGGCGGTGTTGTTCGATGGGATGCCTTCGATGCCCTGCGACAGGAGATGCGCGCGCAGCTTGTCGCTGACCGTCTTGCTGACGAGCCAGAGTGCGTCCTGGGTCAGCCATCCATCCGACGGGCCGCCGGGCTGGTTCAGCTTGAACTCCTCGCGCAGCAGGTAGCGTAGGCCATCCAGCAGCTTGCGCTGCAGCGCATGCTTCGGCGCCGCCATGGCCCTGGCCGGATCACCGCCGAGCGCCAGGGCCACCGATGCCTGGTCGGCCTTGACGACCAGCTCGCCCAGCGTGCCGGCATGCTCGTACTGGCCCGCCAGCACGTACAGCAGCGCCGACCACAGGTCCTGGTAGTCGCTCAGCCAGTCGAGGATGCCGGCATCGAGCACACGGGTGTAGAGCAGCCCAGTGGCGGCGCCATGCAGCCGGTACTCGCGATCCGTCCGGTAACGAAAGCGGTACGGCTGCCGCAGCGGCCCGTGCCAGGGGTGCCAGACCAGGCCATCGGCCTGCTCGACGTGCAGGTCGACCGCGATCTTGCCAATGTCGTGCAGCAGCGCGGCGTAGGCGGTACCGGCGGTCCAGGCCTCGGCTTGCGCGGCCTGGGCCTCGGGCGAGGCGCCGGCCGGGAGCAAGTGGGACTGCCTCAGTTTGAGCGCGTAGGCCACGATCTCCAGGCCGTGGTCCAGCATGCCGCCCGGCCAGGCATGGTGATGCGCCTCCGAGGCCGGGAACTGCTGGACCAGCTCGGCGTAGCGCTCCAGTGGCGCCAGGTACAGCGAGCGGAACTGCCGACGCGACAGCGAGGTGCGCTGCCAGATGTGTTCCAGCAATCGCTGCCGGCGCGGCTCCGCCAGCAGCGATGTGGCCGACTGCGGCCGGGTCAACCCTTTGGCAGGCTCGACGGGAGGCGGCGCCGCGGCGTTGGCCAGCGGCACCCGTTTGCGCTGGAACAGCGAAAGCATGGCGACATCCTGGTGATGGGCTGGCCGGAGGAGCCTTTTGGCCTTTTCGGGTAGGGCCTTTCCCGTTGAGGCCATTCCCTTGCTCCTTCCCCAGCCCTTTGGCCTTCGACAAACCCTTTGGTATAGGGGCAGTTGGCTTCGTGTGCCGCAATCAATGCGGAGCCCATGCGCTCCAGGATCGGGGATCGGAACAGGCGCTGTGTTTTCACCGGATCAGGTGGTTTCAACCGGCGCTGAAAGCGCAGCAGGCCCTGAAACCCCTGCGGCCGAAGGCGTGCTTGTCGAGAATGAAGTAAGGAAGTAAGATTTCCTTTGCAACTGACGGAGGCCTCCCATGCTTGCCAAGCTCACTTCGAAAAATCAGATCACGCTGCCCAAGGCGGCCGTGTCCGGCGTGGATGCGGCGGAGTACTTCGACGTGACCGTCGAGGGCGGCCGGATCATCCTGACGCCGGTGCGGGTCCAGAAGGCCCAGGCTGTGCGCGAGAAGCTGGAGCAACTCGGAATCACCGAGCAGGACGTCGAGGATGCCGTAGCCTGGGCACGGCGCTGATGCGCAGGGTCGTGCTCGACACCAACATCGTGCTGTCGGCGCTGATCTTCAGTGCCGGACGCCCGGCCTGGATGCGGCAAGCCTGGCAGCACCAGCAGTTGCAGCCGCTGGTCTGCCGGGAGACGGTCAGTGAACTCCTGCGCGTCCTGGCCTATCCCAAGTTCAAGCTGTCGACCTTGGAACAGCAGGAGTTGCTGGCGGACTTCCTGCCCTACGCCGATGTGGTGGAACTGCCGATGCCATGGCCCGACCTGCCGGCCTGCCGCGACGAGAAGGACCAGGTGTTCCTGGTGCTCGCGCATGTCGGCAAGGCGGATGCATTGATCACAGGCGATGCGGACATTCTCGCCATGCGAGAGGACTTTCCCGGCTTGATCATGACCGCCGAAGCATTCGCGGCGCGGCGGGCATGAAGGAAACCGGCATCACCTTGCCCAACGACCGTGGAACGACCATGAGGTAGCCAACCATGAAGCACACCGCACGCATGACCACCGCAGCGCGACTCGGCCGCTGGCTGGGCGGTGTATGGGGCGGTTGCCTGCGCGCGGAGCGTCGGACACATCGGTGGCTGATGGCGCAGGGACTGCCGGCGGGCGGTGCAAGGGTGCTGATCTGGGTGATCAAGCTGGCGATCCTCGGAGTGTTGCTGTACGTCGCATTCTGGGCGGCGCTGTTACTGGTCGCCGTCGTTGTGGCTGCCAGGATGGCGGAGCAGGCGCCGCAAGGCGACGATGATTTCCTCGGACGCAAGGCCGAAGAACTGGATCATCGCGAAAGCCTGTTCTACCACCCAGCGTCGTACAACGACGATCCTGACCCGCGGTTTGAAGACGACTGACTCGTGATGACCCCTACTTTTTCTTGGCTGCACTGATCAGCATGCCCGAGCCTTTACTGCCTGCCTGTCCCGCATCGCGAGTGCCCGTACCCAGTCCTTGCAGAACATTGCCGGCCCTGACCCCTGCCCAGACCAATGCAGTCATCCAGAACGCCGGCAAGATCAAGAACATCGTCGCCATCACGAAGTTCAACAGCATGTCTCCGAAGGTGTTGTTGAGGCCCACCAGCGGATCGAAGTTCGTGTGCGGCCGGTTCCAGCCCCACCCCCAGCCGTAGAGCGCATCCAGGATGGTCGAGTCGATCCAGCGGGCGAGTTGGAACCAGAAGTCGGTGAAGAACAGCGCGAACTGCACCACGCTCACCGTGACCACGGTCTTGAGGTCGTAGGTGCCGATCAGCAGCACCAGCGGGATGCAGATGACCAGCGCCATCTTGAGCAGGGACAACACCATCGGCAGCGCCTGCCGCACCACGTCCATCGCCGGGAAATAGCCCAGTGATCCGACGGTCAGCCCCACGTCGCTGGCGGCGCGGGTGACGATATTGGGCAGCGTCATGTCGATCTGGCCACCGTAGTCCGTGTAGACCGCCCCCTGGTTGAGCTTCTGCTGGCGAGGGCTGGCGACGGCGCGGATCACCGAATCGTTGACCTCGGCCTGGCTCAGGAAGCCCGCCCAGCCGGCCAGTCGCGTCAGCAGGCTGGGATCGACCTGGGCCAGCAGTCGTGCCCGCAGGCCGTGGCCGCCGTCGGACCACCACTGCCGGCAGGTCGGGTAGCCGCCCCCGCCGGGCACCTGGGCCAGGCCGGCGTCACGCGTGGCGTCGAACGGCCAGGCATCGCGCGGTGTCCTGGAGCGGTAGCTGTCGTAGAAGCCGGCCGTGCCGACGAAGTAGCTGGAGCCGATCCAGGTGACATCGTGCATCTGCACCTCGCTCAAGCTGGGCCGGGTCATGAACAGCTTGGCGCGGGCGGGGCCGTAGCAGTCGCGGGTGAAGTCGCTGACCTCCTGGGCCAGCAGCGGGTCGTTGATGCGGGTCGCGTCGATGTCCATGCGGATCTGCCGCAGGTCGGTGCCGCAGGGAATGGCCGCGACCGAGGCGCCGGTGATCGCGCGCGAGATCGCGTGCATGGCGAACCACCACACCGGCACCTTGGCCGATTGGTTGTTGATCGTGCTGAACGATTGCGACCAGCCCGTATCGGTCGGCTCCGGAACATTCACCTGGCACTGGGTCGAACGCGAGCGGTCGTACTTGATGGTGTTGAAATCGACATCGATGAAGGGGATGCCCGCGAACATGATCACCACGATGGCGACGAAGACGCGGTTCTCGATGCGGGCCGAGGACAGCACCCCCTTGTTGCCCTCGTCCGCGCCTTCCGCGCGGGCCTTCAGCCATTCCTGGATGATGATCGCCAGGAACGGGACGGCGAACATGCCGCTGGCGACCAGCACCGACCAGATGCCGTTGTGGACCACCCAGGACACCAGCGTCAGGTAGTACTCCAGGTAGTCGGTGGTGAACAGCGTCATGGCGACCCCGCGCTACCGTGCCTGCATCAGCAGGCCGGCTTCCAGCACGATCACGGCGACGATGGCCGCAACCTCTGCGCGCAACAGCCGCTGCCCGGCAGCGCGCTCCGGTTCCCGAGCGCGCAGGCGACGGCGCATCCAGAGCCAACCCCAGGCGGTGACGGCGTAGAGCAACAAGCGCCAGGCCAGGAAGGCCCCGGATTGCGCCGCCATCCAGCGCTGCCAGCCCTCGATGCCACCCGCGATGTGGATGCCGACCACATTGACGGCGGTTGCGGCGATCAGCAGCGACACCGCCCATACCAGCACCAGGATGGCACGCCGGCGGGACAGCCAGCGCAGGCACCGCCTGGCGGCACTCATGGATGGCTTCCGCCGGACGGCGGCCGCTGCAATTCATCGACCCGATTGCGTACAGGGTCACCCTCGTAGATGCCACGCGCACCGGCGGCGCGGGTGCTGTGGCGCTGGATGATCGCCATCGGCGAGTTGCTGGCCAGTTCGCGACGCAGTTCCAGCTCTGCCTTCAGGTTGTGAATCTCGCGATCGAGGATGTCGCTTTCGTGGGTGACGGCCTTCTGGGCCAGTTCGTTGGCGGCCACGTTGGGCTCCTTGCGCCCGGTCAGCAGCGTGCGTTGCAGCAGCAGCGCCTTCTCCAGCACGCTGGCCAGCGCGACCTCCGAGGCCAGGCGCCGGGCCAGGATGTCCTGGTCCGTCTCGTCGCGAAGGGCCTCGATCACCCCACGAGTGATGGGCAGCGACGCGCTGCTCGCAGCCTGCAGGTTCTGCGCCGTGGTCGGACGGCTGCCGGCGACCAGTTCCTGCAGGGCCTGCAGCTTGTCCTCGTATTCCTCCTGGATCAGCGGGGTCAGGCCAACGCCCGGCGTGGTGACGGTCTTGGTGCATGCATCGCAGGTGCGCTGCTCCTGCTCGCCCAGCACGCGAACGGCCCAGGCTGCGGCGGCATCGGGCGAACTCCAGGTCTGGCAGGCCAGGTTGCCGCCGCAGTTCGCTTGCGGGATCGAACTGGTGTCGCCGACGCCACGGCCGTTGAGCAGGTTGTAGCCGGCGCGGGTCACGTCGCCGACCACGCGCACCGGACGTTGGCCCGCGCCGCCGGCGTTGTCTCCGCCGACCCAAGGAACGCCATTGTTGCCACGGTTCGCCTCGGCGTCGTCGATCGCCGAGACCGCATCGGTGCTCGCGACGGCCTGCTTCAGCGCCATGCCTTCGGCGAGCTGGTCCCAGCCGAGTTGCCCACCCGCCATGTCGGCCATGCGGTTGGCGATGGCACGGCAGGTCAGCTTGCTGCGATCGAAATCCAGCCTGGCTTGCAGCACCCCATTGGTTAGCAGGTTGTACAGCCCTGGATCGGCGCGCTGGATGATCAACGCGGGCAGCGACGCCACGGCAGCGGTGGCGTTCTGGATCACCGAGGACATGATGGCCTGGAAGCCATTGGTGATGCCGTTCAACTGGTTCTGCAGCGTGGTGGTGATGCTCATGTCGCCACAGATCAGGTTGCTGTTCCAGCCGACGCCAACACCGATGGAGTGCATGCTGGCCGCACCGCTCATGGATACCGCGCGGCCGCCCCCAATGCTGTAGAGCACGTCATCGCCGATCACGCGGCCCTGATGCTGGACGCCGTACTCATTGACGCTGGTCTGCGCCCCGGCGCCGGAGCAGCACAGTGCTGCGACAACGGCCAATGCGACGTACGGAAATCGACGGGCGGTCGGAAAAGAAGTCGTCATGGCATCGGGCCTCACTGGAAATCGACGCTGCCGAGGAACACCTGGCCGCGGCGCTGGCAGCAGCTATAGGGGCGCCACAATGCCCAGGCGTAGTCGCCCTGCCGGGCCTGCACCTTGGCATTGCCGTGGGGGAATACCGCGCAACTGCTGGACAGCGTGGGGGTCAGCTCCTGCCACTTGCCCGTGGCGGCATCGGTCTCCATCAGGGCGCCGGCCGGCCAGTAGCCATCGTGCGAACCGGCGAGCAGCGGCTGGTACACGTGGATCTGGTTGCGGCGCGTCACGATGTCACCCGCGCGCTGGGCGACCACGGCCGCGGCCTTGTGGTCATCCACCTGGTGCAGGAAGCCGCCACGCGGATAGACGTTGCCCCAGAGATTCAGGCCCGTGCGCGTGCCGATCTCGCGCCGGCCGGGAATGAGTGCTTCCGGATACAGCGCCTCGGGGATGTTGTAGCGCCATGCCAGCGTGTCGAGCGTGCTCAGCAGATAGGGCATGAAGGCGGTGCCGGCACCCTCGCACGTGTAACCGGAGGCGCTGGCGAACTGGCTGAACACATGGCCGCCGGGATGGCCGATGACGTCGGCGTTCTTGAACTTCGCCAGGTTGTTCTCGTGATCCTCATTGGTGGTGCCGTCGCCACCGGCCTTCGCGGTCGGGTTCGGCAGGCTCATCGCCCGCACCTCGACCCAAGGGTTCTCGCCGGTGTTCGAGTAGCTCGACACCACGGCATCCGGGATGTAGTGGCGCACCTTGACCGAGGTGCGCACGGTGCATCCCGTCCAGGTGCAATAGAGCCAGTAGCAGATGCCGGTGACGCGGTACTCCAGGCAATCCGGCGACAGGGTGGAGGCCACGATGGTGGCGGTGTTCAGTGCAAAGGACGATGCGGAACACCCCAGCAGCAGCGCTGCGATGGTCAACCGCTGGTGCCGGGATGGCGCGGACAGACGCCTCGTCACGGCTGCGTCCTCCGGTATTGGTCGATGCGGGCAACCGCACGGACCACGTCCGTCTCGCCATAGACCACGTATCGGCGATCCACCACGATGGCCGGAACCTTGGTGACGCCAAGGCTCCAGGCATCGGCAATGCCCTGGTAGGCGGCGCCGATCCTTCGCTGCAGTTCTGTACCACCCTGCTTCAGGCGTTGCCGGACGATGGCGCTGGCACGTTCTTGATCGGCGGGCAGGTTGGCGGCCAGTTCCGCTTCGAGCACCGCGCCCGCGTCCAGGATGACGTGTCGGTCAGCCTGGCCAAGGACCGGATGATGCGAGTCGGTAACGACCCAGACTTCCGCAGCGGCGGCGCGAGTGGCCAACGCCAGAATGGCGATGGCCGCAGCAATCCATGCTGGGCGAGTGCGAGCGGCATGAGGAACAGCGCGAGAGTCCATGGGACAACACCGGAGGGAAGCCAATCCGGTGACAGTCGAACCGAAACCCGGCTTCGACACGACAAACAAACCGGAAACCGCCTCGCCCCGTTTTCACCTTCCTTGTCTGCCCCGACTTGCTGATCCGGACCTACGCGCGTGCCATGAGCTGACTGTGTGCAGTGGATGGGTATGGGCCGATCCAGCCCCGTGGCCCACTCTGTTCACGTCGGATGCCGACGCAGACATGATCGGCCTTCAAAGCCGTTTTCAGACCAGAGTCGCCTGAAAATTCCCATGCTTGCCACGCCTCGGATACACCTTCCCCATCATCACCAACAATCGCTTGCGCGCCATCCACAGGTTCGACAGCGCGAACAGCACGTTCAACTGCCCGGCATTCTTCGCCAGCCCCCGGTAGCGCACCTTCGTGTAACCGAACTGACGCTTCACCACACGGAACGGATGCTCCACCTTTGATCGCACCTTGGCAATCAGGTGCTCGATGAACTCGCTCGCGTCCTTCAACTCGCCATCGGGCAACGCCCTGATCCGGCTCCGACGCTCGGCTATGTGCCACTGAACCCGCTTGTCCTTCTGCTCCTCGCACTTGTCCGCACCCATATAGCCGGCATCGGCATAGACCACCTTCTCCTTGCCATGCAGCTGTTTGCCCGCTTGGGTCACGTCGGCCACGTTCGCCGCAGTACGCACGACCTCACCTTCGCTGCCGGCCCGTATCAGTCCATCAGGTACCGCCACCTCACCATGCGCTCGCCCAAGTCGAGCGTGTCGCCATCGACGCTGAAGCGGCCATCGCCCTGGTGGTGGATCAACCGCGTTTCCTTGCGTGCCGTATCAATCCAGACGCGTTGGACCTCCAGCACCCACAGGTTGTAGCGGCGTGCCCAGCCATCATCGGCGACGCGGCATTCCAGATTCGCCCAGCACTCGCGCACCAGCGGTGCCTCCACAGTTTGCGCGGATGCGGGCGTCAGGCCGAAATGGGCGAATTTGTCAAGTGCATCGCCCGAGCAGTTGCCGATGTCCACCACCGTCTCGGCCAGATCCACCGTCGGCACCGCCAGCACGCATTCGCCGGTGTCCGATAGCGCTTGGTGGCTGTGGTCCCATGGCCCGATGATGGCGCCGACCAGCGGCGGATCGTGCTGCATCATCATGTGAAAACCCATTGTCATCAGGTTGGCGCGACCCTCGGCGCCGCATGTGGCGACCAACACGATGGGGCCGGATTCGAGGATGCGATAGGCCTTTTCTGCTGGCAATTCATTGAGCATGGTGTGATCTCCTGATGTACTTGAGAGGCACGCGGCACCGGACCGCGCGCCCGCCATCATGCGAAATTACTCGGTGAAATCCGTGGCATCGGAGGCGCCGCGCCACGCATCCAGGTCCTTGCGCACCGCCTGCATCTTCTGCTCGGCCAGGGTGTTGGCGATCTTGCCCGCGAACAGATGCACCGGCGGCTCGGCCACGGCGGCGGCTTGCAGGATCAGCGTGGCCACTTTCTCCGGGTCGCCCGCCTGCTTGCCGTCCAGGCCGTTCAAGTGCAGATCCAGCGAGGCCTGCGCCTCGGTGTAGTCGGCAATCGAACGTTCGGCCACCACCAGCGTGTCCTTGGACAGGAAGCCGGTGCGCACCGGACCGGGATAGACCACGGTGGCCTTGATGTTCAGCTCGGCCAGTTCGGCCGCCAGCGTCTCGGTCAGCCCGGCCAGCGCGAACTTGCTGGCCACGTAGCTGCCCCAGCCGGCGTAGCCGCCCTGGAAGCCGACGATGGAGGCCACGTTGAACACGTGCCCGCTGCGCTGCGCGCGCAGATGCGGCAGCGCGTGGCGCAGCACGTGCAGCGGCGCGAACACGTTGACGTCGAAATTGCGGCGCAGTTCGGCATCGCTCAGTGCCTCGATGGTGCCTTGCTGCCCGTAGCCGGCGTTGTTGACCACGCAGTCGATGCGCCCGAAGGTGGCGACGGTCTGGTCGATGGCGGCCTGCACGCTGGCTTCATCGACCAGGTCCACTTCCAGCGGCAGCAGCCGCTCGCGGTTGTTTCCGAACGCCTGTTGCAGGCTGGCCAGCGTGCGCGAAGTGGCGGCCGCCGCATCGCCTTGCGCCAGCACCTGACGTGCCAGTGACAGGCCGATACCGCGCGCGGCGCCGGTGATGAACCAGACCTTGGAAGAAGGGGCTAGTGCTTGCATGGATGAAACTCCTGTGAGGTTGGAAAGCGGATGAATTACTGGATGGCCACGCTCATGCCGCCGTCGGCCATGACCACCGCGCCGACGATGTAGCTGGCCTGGTTCGAAGCCAGGAAGGCTGCGACTTGCGCGATTTCCTCCGAACGCGCAGCGCGACCGATGGGCGCCTTGCGGCCGTGTTCGGCCAGATAGGCCTGGCCATCGGGCTGGATGGCGTTGGTGATGTTGGTGACGGCATCACCCGAGCCGACCGCGTTGACGCGGATGCCGTGGGAAATGGCCTCCAGCGCCAGCGTGCGGGTCAATTGCGCCAGCGCCCCCTTGGAGGCGGCATAGGCGGCAATGCCCGGAAAGCTCTGGTAGCAGGCGTAGGAGCCAATGTTGACGATGGCGCCGGAGCCTGCCGCCATCATCGGACGCATGGCGGCACGGGAGAACAGGAAGGCGCCAGTGGCATTCACCGACAGCACCTGGTTCCATTCCTCCAGGCTCATCTCGGCGACAGGGCGATTGATGATGATGCCGGCGTTGTTGACCAGGATGTCGAGGCGACCGAATCGCTCGATGGCTGTCTGCACGGCCAGCTCGGCGCTGGCTTCCTGCGCCACATCGGCCACCACGGGCACCACGCCCTCGCGCGCCAGGGCGTTGACGTTATCGCCACGGCCCACCGCGACGATGCGCGCGCCCTGGCGATGCAGCAATTCGACCGTTGCCAGACCGATGCCGCTGGCGGCGCCGGTGACGATGGCAACGCGGTCGGCAAACGGCAGGGTCTGTGAGGCAATGTTGGTTTCGGACATGAAAACTCCCTGGAGATAAATAGATTTCGGGATCAATACGGACTGGCCGTGGGACGCACGATGATTTCGCTCACGTCCACGCCATCGGGCTGGGCAATGGCATAGGCAATCGCTTGCGCCACGGCCTGCGGCGGCAAGCAGATGCGGCGGAATTCGCGCATGGCCGCGCGTGCGCTGTCGTCGGTGATGTGATCGGCCAGTTCGGACTCGACCACGCCAGGGCTGACCAGCGTCACCCGGATGGCATCGGTCTCTTGGCGCAGCCCATCGGAGATGGCGCGCACCGCGAACTTGCTGGCGCAATAGACCGCAGAAGACGGCCACACCTGATGGGCGCCAACCGATGCGATGTTGATAACGTGCCCCTGGCCTTGCGCCTGCATGATCGGCAGAACGGCGGCAATGCCGTGCAGCACGCCGCGCACGTTGACATCCAGCGTGCGGTTCCACTCGTCGATCTTCAGCGCCGCCAGTGGCGACAGCGGCATGACGCCGGCGTTGTTGATGAGCACATCGACGCGGCCATGCGCGGCGTTGGCCTGGGCGACGATGGTTTGCAGGTCTTCTTGGCGCGTGACATCCAACGCCATCGCCTCGACATGGCCGCCCTCGGCGCGAAGTTCGTCCTGCAGGGCGGTGAGCCGGTCCAAGCGCCGCGCACCGATGTAGAGGTGGTGGCCTTGCCGTGCCAAATGGCGGGCCGTGGCCTCGCCGATGCCGCTGCTGGCGCCGGTGAGCACGATGACCTTAGCAGTGTCTGGTGTCGTGGATGGCATGATTTCTCCTTGTGCTGTCTTGGCGGGCGCAGGGGCCAGCCAAGGTGTTGCAAACAAGGTGAAATCGTAGGGAGGATGGCCTGGTCGAACTAGGTCGATACCTCTTGCATCATTGCCTAATTCTATTTATGAATAACCATAAGAAAGCCAGATGATGCAAAAATATGGCCATTTCATTATTCCATGACAGTAACGCCATGCCCCATGCGAAACCCGACCTGTCACGACAGGCGGAAATGGCCGAATTGATCCTGCAACTGGCCCCGCAAGAAGGCCACACCCGCTCGCTGCTCGACGGCGTGCGACTGATGCGCGCCGATCGCCCGCTGGGACGCACGCCCGTGCTATACGAGCCGAGCATCGTCATCGTCTGCCAGGGCCACAAGCGCGGCTACCTGGCCGATCGCGTCTACCATTACGACCCACAGCACTATCTGGTGCTGTCGGTGCCGCTGCCGTTCTCGACCGAGACCGACGCCAGCCCGGAGGAGCCCTTGCTGGCCGTATCCGTGCGCCTGGACAAGACCGCCGTGGCTGATCTGATCGTGGAGGTCGACCAGCAAACCGGCCGCGCCGCGTCTGCCCCCGCGCCGGCCGGCATCGTTTCCACGCCGCTGGACGAGGCCCTGGCCGACACCACCCTGCGCCTGCTGCGGGCGCTGTGCTCGCCATTGCAGGCGCGGGTGCTGGGGCCGGGCATCGTGCGCGAGCTGTGCTTCCGCGTGCTGATCGGCGAACAAGGCGGCGCCATCCGCGCGGCGCTGGCCAGCCAGGGCAGCTTCGAGCGCATCGCGCGGGTGCTGCGGCGCATTCACCACGACTACGCCCAGCCGCTGGACGTGGCGACCCTGGCCGACGAAGCCGGCCTGAGCGTGCCGGCCTTCCACGCACACTTCAAGGCCGTGGCCGCGACCTCGCCGATCCAGTACATCAAGTCGGTGCGGCTGCACCAGGCGCGGCTGATGATGATCCGTGACCGCGTCACCGCCGCCGGCGCGGCCGCGCGCGTGGGCTACGAAAGCCCCTCGCAGTTCAACCGCGAGTTCAAGCGCCTGTTCGGCCGCAGCCCGGGCGAGGAAGCGCGCGAAATGCGTTCGGCCTTCGCGCTGATGGAACCTGCCCAGCTTGAGGTCGCTGCCGTTACGCACTGAACGCAGGCGCATCCGGCCCGAGAGCGCGCAGCATCCAATCCACAAAGGCGCGGAGCTTGGGCGTCATGCGGCGGTCAGCCGCGTACAACAAGTGCATGGGGCGGGCCGGCAACTCATAGCCCTCCAGCACGCGTACCAGCCGGCCAGCCGCCAAGTCGGTCGCCACCGCACGCTCGTAGCCGAACACGATGCCATAGCCGTCGAGCGCGGCGGCGTACATCGCGCCCCAGTCACTAAGGTTGAGCCGGCTGCCCACCGCCACCGCGTGCTCGGCGCCATCGCGTACGAAACGCCATTGCCGGCTGAATGCCGACGGCCATGCCGAAAAGCCCACACACTCGTGACCGGCCAGATCAGCCGGCTCGCGGGGCGTGCCGTGCCGAAGAACGGCAAGCGAGGGAATTTCCAGGCGATTCCGGCTTGAAAGGGCCAGTGGAGGCAAGTGGATGGGCATCCATGATCCAAATGCCAGCACAAGCTCAGTCGCATTGTTCAAGTCGGAGTCTTGTTCAGAGGATCCCTAGGCACTCCGATGTGATCAGCCCGACTTCTTCCGAAATCAATCAGCAGTTTGTAGTCCGGCTTGAGTGCTTCGGCAATGCCTTAGCCTTGATGATTGCGACCCACGCGCAATGTCATCGTCATGAAGTCGTCCCATGCAATCGTCGTTATCGACATGCCTCGTTGGTTGTGACTTGTTGGAATCGCCCCAGGCGTTTCTCCGTCGTCCAATATGCCAGGGCTGCCACCGGCAGTGCGGCCCCCAAACCGGAGGTCCACGTCCAGCCACCGTGGGCATAGGCCCATGCGCCAAACGCCGAGCCGAGCGAGCCACCCAGGAAGAATGCCGCCATATAGAGGCCATTGAGTCGACCACGCATGTTCGCGCCCAGCATGAAGATAGCGCGCTGGCCCAGCGTCAAATTGGCCGCGACACCAAAATCCAGCACGATTGCGGCTAGCACGAGCAGGCCCAGCGCCCAGCCGGAACCGGGTTGCGCCAGGTGCGTCAAGGGGAACGCCAGCGCCACCATACCCATCGCCAGCGCGGAGGCCCTGTGGCTGTGACCCAGGTCGGCAATGCGCCCGGCCAGTGGCGTGGCGACCGCGCCCGCGGCCCCTGCCAAAGAGAACAGCGCGATGCCGCTTTGCGACAGCCCGAACGCCGGGCCGGCTAGCAGCAGCGGCACCGTTGTCCAGAACACGCTGAACGCCGCGAACAGCGCGGCATGGTAGAGCGCGCGGCGGCGCAACACCGGGGTATCGCGCAGAAGATGTCCCATGGAAGCGAGCAGGCCACTGTAGTGCAGGCCGAGACTGGGCTGACGAGCCGGCAGCGTGCGGGCCAACACTACGATCAGCACCAGCATGGCGGCTGCCGCCAGCAGGAACATAGCATGCCACGAGGCCAGATCAGCGATGAAGCTGGCGACCGGCCTCGCCAGCATGATGCCGAGCATCAGCCCGCTCATCACGTTGCCCACTGCACGGCCGCGCGACGCTTCGGGCGCCAGATGCGCAGCATAGGGCACCAGCACCTGCACAGCTACAGTGCCCAGGCCGATGCCCAGCGCCGCCGCTAGGAACGGCAACGGCTGGCGCGCCAGCCCAGCACCCAGCAGCGCCATCGCCGCCAGCCCCAGTAAACCAAGCGTCAGCCGGCGGGTCTCGATCAGGTCGCCGAGCGGCACGAGCAACAGCAGGCCTAGCCCGTAGCCAAGCTGGGTCAGCGTCACGCTCAGGCCGGCTGCCTGCGGCGACAGTCCCAGCGCCATGGCGATCGGGCCGGCCAGCGGCTGCACGTAGTACAGATTGGCGGCGGCCAGGCCGCAGGCCACCGCCAGCAGCAGCGTCAGCCTTGCTGGTGCAGTTGGGGCGTGATCTTCCCCCGTCATGCCTGTCTGACCCGGCGCGTGGGGCTGCGCGATAACGCTGTCCCGTACAGATGGATCTCGCCGTGCGCGAGGCTTTCGAAAAGCGAACTTCATGAAGTTTCTCTCTGATTTAATTGGAAACAAACGTTTCCTAAATTAGGAAAAAAATATCAGGCTAGCGCCTTGAGCGCGGTCGTCACGACGGCCTGCATCTGTGCACGGCTGCGCCCGGTCTTGCCGACCACTCGCATGCCTTGCGTCAGGCACAGCAGCATCCGCGCCGTGGCTTCGGCATCGACATGGATCTTGATCGAGCCGTCCGCCTGCCCCTGGCGGATCAGGTCGGCCAGCATGGCCTCATTGCGGGCCAGCGCAGCGGCGACGTGATCGGCCACGGACTTGTCTAACGTCGAAAGCTCCACCGTACTAGCGACGACCAGACAGCCTTGCCGTCCTGTGGTGCCGTGTGCGGACTCGGCATAGAAGGTCAGTGCGGCGTGCAGGCGCTCTAGGCCTGTGCCGCCGTTGTTGATGGTCTGGCGCAGATTTTGCGTTCGCTGGGTGCGGTAACGATCCAACGCCGCCAGGAAAAGCGATTGCTTGTCCTTGAACGCTTTGTAGAGGCTGCCCTGGGCCAGTCGCATGGCACGGGTCAGGTCGGTGATCGACGCACCGGCATAGCCGCGCTCACTGAAGACGCGGATCGCTTGGTCAAGCACCTTGTCGGCGTTGAATTCGCGGGGACGGCCCCTGCTGCGTGGAAGCGATGAGGAAGATTGGACAACCATGCTGGCCATTATATGGAATCGATCGTTTCCTAATATAGCACTTCACCGGAGGTTTGGGCGAGCCGTCATCACTGCTGAAGAGGAATGTCACTTCCAATGTGCGCGGGACGTTGAGCTGGCGGCCGCTCGTGCGGCCTGGGAGGCGTACCGTTTTATCTTTCCCGCACCTGGGTGAGGTCGATCCTGCACCAAGGAGATACCTGCCAATGCTCAGCTTCGAACCGGTCGATGGCTGCTGCATCGCGCAAGGTCATGCCGATCATGTCCAAGCCATCGACCAGCATCCGCTTCTGCCTGGGTTGCAAATCGAAGGGATATTCATCGCCCTGCGGCGTGGAAACGATTTGCTTCTCCACGTCGATGGTCAGGCGCTTGTCCTGGCCATGCGCCACACTGTCCATCAACGCCTGGACCTGCTCCGGCGGCAAGGTGACAAGCAGCAGGCGATTGTTCATCGCATTGAAATAGAAGATCTCTCCGTAACTCGGCGCGACGACAGCATCGAACCCGGCCTGCTGCAATCCCCATACCGCGTGCTCCCGGCTCGATCCGCAGCCGAAGTTCGCCCCGCCCAACAGAATGCGCGCGCCGCGATATTCCGGACGGTTGAGCACGAAGTCCGGGCGAAGCCGCCCTTCGGTGTCGAAACGCAGGTCATGCAGCAGTCCGTCTGCCAATCCGCTCTTGTCGATCCCCAGCAGGAACTGCTTGGGCATGATCTGATCGGTGTCCAGGTTGCCGATTGGCAATGGCGCCGCCACGCCTGCGATACGGTGCGTTTCGCTCATGCGCGGAACTCCTTGCGAATGTCGACGATGCGTCCGGCGATTGCGGCAGCGGCAGCCATGGCCGGACTCATCAGATGCGTGCGGCTGCCCCGGCCCTGCCGACCCTCGAAGTTGCGATTGGTCGTGGAGGCGCAACGCTCGCCCGGCGCGAGTACGTCGTCGTTCATCGCCAGGCACATCGAACAGCCCGGCTGTCGCCATTCGAACCCTGCCTCGACCAGCACCTGCGCGATCCCTTCGCGTTCGGCCTGGTCACGGACCAGCCCGGAGCCAGGCACCACCATCGCCCGCACGCTTGGTGCAACCTTGCGCCCCCGCACCACCCGCGCCACCTCGCGCAGGTCCTCGATGCGGGCATTCGTACACGAACCGATGAACACGCGGTCGATCGGAATACCTTCGATCGGCGTGCCAGGCGCCAAGCCGATGTAATCCAGCGCCTTGTGCCAAGTTGCCTTCTCGATATCACCCGAGGCGTCGCTCAATGGCGGCACGGTGCCATTCACCGGCAGCGCCTGGTCGGGACTGGTCCCCCAGGTGACATAGGGGGCGACCTCGGAAGCATCGAAGCGATGCTCGGCATCGAAACGCGCCGATGCGTCGGTGCGGAGTTGCCTCCACGCGGCACGAGCGGCCGCCAGCGCAGTGTCATCCATATCACAGATCCGCTCGCACACGTAGTCGGACGTGATCGCGTCTGGCGCGATCAGCGCGGCGCGGGCACCGGCTTCCACAGTCATGTTGCACAAGGTCATGCGCGCCTCGGCGGACAGTGCGGTGATAGCTTCGCCGACATACTCGACCGCATAGCCACGCGCGCCTTGTGCTCCGATCTTGGCGATGATGTGCAAGATCAGGTCCTTGGACGTCGTCCCCAGAGGCAGTCGACCATCGACTTGGATTCGCATGTCCTTGGCCACGCGATACACCAGCGTCTGGGTAGCAAGCACATGCTCCACCTCCGATGTGCCGATCCCGAACCCGAGTGCCCCGAGGGCACCATAGGTCGTGGTATGGCTGTCACCACACAACACGACCATGCCGGGTCGGATCAGGCCAAGTTCTGGCGCGACCACATGCTCGATGCCTTGCATGGGATCGCGCACGTCGAACAGCTTGATTCTTTGCTCGGCGCAGTTGCGGGAAAAGTTTGCCGCCTGCCGCGCAGCGGGGGGGATGTTGATCGTGCGCGCCGCGATAGGCATGGGACTCGTGGGAATGACGTGATCGACCACGCCCATTTGCTGGTGTGGGCGCCGCACCCGCAATCCACGTTGCGCCAGTCCTGCAAAAGCTTGTGGGCTGGTGTATTCGTTCATGATGTGCAGGTCGACATATAGCAGCACGTTGTCGACGTCCAGGCGTTCGACGGTGTGCGAATCGACCAGTTTCCGGTAAAGCGTCGTCGCTGGCATGGGCAGGCTCGCGGACAGTCAGGAAGGCAGGAAGGCGAGGGCGTGATCGAGCAACACCTCGGGCGCTTCCTCCGGGATGTAGTGGCCGCAGGGCAGCGCCATACCCTTTACGCCGGGATTCCAGCGGCGCCACTCGGCCAGAGGGTCGAAGCACCGTTCGATCACGCCATCGCGTCCCCACAATGCCAGGAAGGGACATTGGATCTGCTTGCCCGCGGCAAGATCGGCCTGATCGTGTTCGAGGTCGATCCCTACCGAGGCACGGTAGTCCTCGCAGATGCCATGTGCGGTTGCCGGATCGGACAGGCAACGCAGATAGGCAGCATAGGCCTCCGGCGCGAAAGGCTTCAGGCCGGCACTGCGGGCACCCATGGTCTGCTTCAGGTAGAGATCCGGGTCGGCCCGGATCAACGTCTCTGGGAAAGGCGACGGTCGCACGAGGAAGAACCAGTGCCAGTAGGCGCGCGCGAATTCGAATGAGGTCTGCTGGTACATCGCCAGCGTGGGTGCCACATCCAGCGTGACCAGGCGGGATACCACATCTGGATGATCCAGCGCCATCCGCGCCGCGACCCGACCACCCCGGTCATGACCGATCACCGCGAACGTCGGCAGGCCCAGCGCCTGCATTAATCGCACTTGGTCCAAGGCCATCCGACGCTTGGCGTAGTTGGCGTGGTCTGGCTCGCCTGGCGGTTTCCCGCTGTCGCCATAGCCGCGCAGGTCCGCAACGACAACTGTGAATTGCCGCGCCAGCGTCGGAGCCACCTTGTGCCAGATCGCGTGTGTCTGAGGGTGTCCATGCAGCAGAAGCAGCGCCGGCCCGGCGCCGGCCATCAACGCATGGATCTTGATGCCATCGACCGTGGCGGATACGTCGGAAAAGCCTTCGAACATTCCTTGCCTCCATGTTCCGACGGCCATTCTATTCCTGCATCAGAACGGCGTTATTGAATTATATTTATTCGATTAATAACTTATGAGAACGAATTGGAGCATCATGTCCGAGTTCTCCGACATCCGCCTTTTCACCTTAGTGGCGCGCCATCGCAGCTTGGCTGCGGCCGCGCGCGAACTTGGCGTCACCCCGCCAGCGGTCAGCAAGCGCTTGGCGCATTTGGAAAAGCGGCTCGGCGTGCGCCTGACTCATCGCACGACACGACGCCTGACGCTCACGCCGGAGGGCGAACGCTACCTGGCCGAGGGATCACGCCTGCTCGGGGAATTGCAGGAACTTGAGCAAGTGCTGATCCGCGGCCATGCCGAACCGGCCGGACTGCTCCGTGTCAATGCCTCATACGGTTTCGGTCGTGCACGGGTGGCACCGGCCATTTCGGCGTTCGTTGCCCGCTATCCCGCCATACGGGTGCAACTGCAATTGACCGACCAGCCCTTGAACCTGCGCGAACACGGTTATGACATCGGCATCCGCTTCGGCGATCCTCCCAGCACCCGGATCAATGCAAGGTTGTTGCTGCGCAATCACCGTCTTGTATGCGCTTCGCCGGCCTATGTTGCCCGGAACGGTAAGCCGAACATTCCGCACGACTTGGTGCGTCACGCCTGCTTGATCGTTCGGGAAAACGATGCGGCCTACGGCGCTTGGCATTTCCGCCGCGGAAAGTCCACCGAGACGGTCAAAGTCGACAATGTGCTATCGAGCAACGATGGCAACGCCGTGCTGCGTTGGACGCTGGACGGCCATGGCATCGCCATCCGCTCAGCGTGGGAAATCGCACCCTACCTGGCCCGGGGCGAACTGATCCCATTACTGGGTGACTGGAAGCTACCCAACGCCGACATCTACGCGACCTACCTGGAACGCAGCGAGGTGTCGTCCGCCAAAGTGCGCGCGTTTCTTGACTTCACGGCAAAATATTTGGCGACGAGTTGAAACGCCATCAAAAGGCAGCAATAAGCATTTCCATGGGAGGAGTCATCGTGACGCCAAAGGCGATCACGCACTCGATTGGCGTTGCCGATGTGGATGCAGTCGTCATCCAGAGGCCGATGCCAGGCGGATCACACATCGGCACTGTTGCAATGCCCCATCGCCAACGCCGATTCCACCATCCCCGGCAGCAGACTGCGCTGGGCGAGATCGCGCTTGAGCCCTCGCCGAGGTTGCGCCGCCAGAGTCCAGCAACAGCCGCGGCAACGGACTTCAGTGCTTCTTTTGTGATGCGCACAATCTCGTTGACGAACCCCATCCCGGTGCGCTTGGTCACGCAAGCATGCAACCCAGCGGTCGGAGGCGAATGAGGTATCGCTGGGGAGCGCAAACGATTGCATGGCTAGACCGGCAGGTGCGACGGCGATGCAGTTGACATCGCCATTGCTACAGAATAGCATTTGAACTAACGATCGTTAGGTATTCTCGGGCCGTTATCGGTTGTTGACCGATACGAATTCACCACATGGAGAGTTCTCGAATGAGTGCGGTTGCAAGACCAGTCGATGGTGAGGTGGGATTTCCGCTGAAGATCTACGATTTCCCTCGGGGCCCTTACCCGACGCGTGTCCGGATCGCCTTGGCAGAAAAAAACCTCCAGTCACGCGTGGAGTTCGTGATGGTTGATCTCCGCAAGGGGGAGCACAAGGATTCCAGGTTCATCTCGGATAAAAACTACTCCGGAACGGTTCCGGTGCTTGAGCTTGCGGATGGAACGTGCATTGCCGAGTGCACCGCCATCACGGAGTATCTCGATGCGCTTGTCGGCGGTGCGGTTTTGACGGGCTCCACAGCGTTCGAGAGGGGAATGATTCACATGATGAGCAAGCGCGCCGAACTGGAGCTGCTTGACGCCATCAGTGTTTACTTCCACCACGGAACGCCGGGTTTGGGGCCACTGGTGGAGCAATACCAGAACCGGGAATGGGGGCTCAGGCAGCGCGACAAGGCCTTGCGTGGCATGCATTATTTCGATGATGTGCTTCGCAAGCGAGCTTATGTTGCCGGCGACGCGTTCTCCATGGCCGACATTACGGTCATCGCCGGACTGGTATTCGCTGATATCGTCGACTTGGCGGTACCCGCCGAATGCACGGCGCTCTTGGCATGGTACGAAAGGATGAAAATGCGCCCCAGCGTAAATAGCCAACCCACATTTGCTCGCAGGTAGGCCGTTCGACGTATTCGTAACCAGACGTTCGCAAGACAAAATACCGCCGTGGAGCGTTATTACACAAGTCGAGGGCGACAGCCGTGGAGAGTCAGAGAAACACGAACTCCAGTGACAAGATCTTGTCCATTGCAACGCGAATCGCCCAGGCGCACGGTTACGGTGGCTTGAACGTTCGCCGCTTGGCCGAAGAAGTCGGCGTCAAACCTGCAAGTCTTTACCATCATTTCCCGAGCAAGGCGGCTCTTGCTGCTGCAGTTGCCAGACGATACTGGAGCAATTCGGCGACGCAATTGGAAGAAATGTTGAATCGGTTTCCGGACCCCACAGATTGTTTGCGCAGATATCCCGATATGTTCAGGAAGGCGCTGGAGAACGACAACCGCATCTGCCTGTGCAGTTTCATGACGGCTGAATACGATGACCTTCCCGAGAATGTGAGGCAAGAAGTTCGAACATTCTCCGATGTGCATATCACATGGCTGGCTAAGGTTTTGGCGAGCGCCGGGATTGTCAATCCGAACATCGCGAAAGAACGCGCGCAGGCCATCTATGCTGCAATCACAGGAGCGCAGCTGATGGCACGTGGGCGTTCCGACTTAAGTCTTTTCGATACGTTGATCACGAACTACAGGACAACCGGGCTTCTGCCCGCATAGAGGAGAGGCCGCACGTTTGGGGTGCGTCCGACGCGCCCGGCATTCCCAGGGCTGGGGCTATGCATTCCAGGACTCAGGGGCAACCTCAAGCCGTAGTGCTCCTATGCATGAGATCCCACGGCTGCGTGTCGCCGAAGCTCTTGCTCAGATGCTCGATGAAGCGGCGAACTTTCAACGACACATGCCGCTTGCTCGGATAGATGGCATGAATCGCCAAATCAGTTGTTTTGTGGTCGGGCAGCAGGACACGAAGCGCACCACTGGCGATGGACTGCTCGAACACGAAGCTGGGGCCGTAGACCACTCCCGCCCCTGTCAGCGCTGCCGCTAGCAGCATCTGCATGTTGTTTGCAGCGAGCCGGATCGCACCCTCAATGTGATGGGTCTGGCCGTTAGCATCCGTGACGCTCCAGTCTCCGGCTGAAACCGCCTGGGAGAAAGCGAGCCGAGGTGCCTGGCGGAGCTGTTCGACGGTTTTCGGCTCGCCATGTCGTGCCAAAAAGGATGGCGCTGCGCAGAACATCATGCGACACGAGGCGAGCCGCCGAGCAACGAGATCGGAGTCTTGCAGACGGCCGATGCGGATAGCAATGTCGATGCCATCTGCCAGTAGATCGACATAGCGATCGCTCAGCGTGGTCTCGATCGAGACATCGGGGTATTCAGCCAGATAACTCGATACAACACGACCAAGATGCAGTGCCCCAAAGGTTGTCGGCGCAGCCACACGCAACATTCCACGCACACTCTGTTGCGCGTCCTGGGCTTCGCGATTCGCGTCCTCGTATTCTTCCAGTAAGCGCTTGCATCGCGTGTAGTAGGACCGCCCTACATCCGTTAACGTCAACTTGCGCGTACTGCGTTGAAGCAACCGAACTTTCAACTGTTCCTCGATCGCGGAAACGTGCTTGCCCGCCATCGAGGGTGACAGGCCAAACCGTCGAGCGGCGCTTACCAAGCTGCCTTCTTCGACTGCGGAGACGAACACCGCCATGCTGAGCAATCTATCCATACCACCTCATTCGATATCCTGATTATCAGGTGGTAATAAATCTAGGCCAATTATCGGCCGAACGGAATGGGTCTAGCCTAGCACTGTAGCCAGCCGATCCCCGGTGGGCTTTAGCAAAAGGATGTTCCAATGAAGGTCGAATCGAACGGCATAGAGATCCATGTCGAGGAACAAGGGCAAGGCGATCCGTCACTTATTTTTCTGCATTACTGGGGCGGCTCGTCCCGCACTTGGAAGCACGTCTGCTCCAGGCTGCCGCCGAACTTCCATACGCTTGCTCTCGATCATCGCGGCTGGGGTCAATCCGACGCGCCTTCGATGGGCTACGGGCTGGCAGACCTTGCAGCCGATGCGGAGGGCGTGATCGCAGCGCTGCACCCGAAGCGCTACGTTCTGATCGGTCACTCTATGGGAGGCAAGGTTGCTCAGCTTATGGCGTCGCGGCGGCCTGTCGGACTGGCCGGGCTGGTTCTCGTCGCTCCTTCACCGCCATCGCCAATGATCTTGCCGAAAGAGGCACGCGAAATGATGGCAGGAGCCTACGCAAATCGCGAAACAGTGGAGGCGACTATCGACAACGTGCTGACGGCCCTCCCTCTGTCAGCGGAGGATCGCGAACAAGTGATCGCGGACAGCTTGCGTGGCGCGCCAGCGGCTAAGCTAGCTTGGCCCAGAGCGACCAGCTTGGAAGACATCACTGGACAGGTAGGTGCCATCGACGTACCTACGCTTGTTATTGCGGGCGAGCGGGATCGCGTGGATTCGCCCGAGGTACTGAGGAAAGAATTACTTCCTCGCGTATCGCAAGCCGTCATGACCGTAGTACCAGGTGCAGGGCATTTGCCTATGTTAGAAACACCGGATGCATTGACTCCATTGATTGAGAATTTCTGCCGTTCACTGCCTGGGAAGGGGTGAAGCGGGCATCGCGGCGGTGCGCAATCGAAGCGCCTCGCAGCTAATACGTGGCGAGAAGCTCGCTCCCCCGAAGGGTGTTGCACGGACGTGGGCGGCGCAGTTCGTGCACTGGTACAACCACGAGCACCTGCACAGCGGGCTGCGCTACGTGGCCCCGGCCGTTCGCCATGCCGGTCAGGATGAGGTCCAGTTGCAGGCACGCAGATAGGTATACGAGCTTGCCCGCCAGCGCCATCCGCAGCGCTGGACCGGACCGACCCGCAACTGGAGCCGCGTTGGCGCCGTCACCCTCAATCCCGACCGCGATGCGGGCGCGCCGAGGCAAAGCCGACAGCATGAAAGTAACCGATTAGCTGCATGAGATCAGGCGACAACTACCTTGACACGCACCGAGAGCACGCCGGCAACGGCGTGTTCTTATCCGAAGGCAAAGTCAGGTCCTGAGCGAAAGTCCGTATCGCTACCACACTGGATCAGTGCAACGCTTTTTCGCCCGGGCGCAGTGTCAAGACACGCACGCCGCTCCCGGTGACGGCAACGGTATGCTCGAACTGAGCCGACAGTTGCCCGTCGCGCGTGACGACCGTCCAGCCGTCGTCCTCAGTTCGAATGGCACGTCGTCCTTGGTTCACCATCGGCTCTATGGTGAAAACCATGCCTTCGCGCAGTACTAGCCCCGTTCGCGGCTTGCCCCAATGCAACACCTGCGGCGGCTCGTGCATCTCCCGGCCGATGCCGTGCCCGCAGTATTCCCTAACGATTGAATAGCCATTCCTGCGGGCATGCCGCTCGATGGCGTGGCCCACGTCGCCGAGCGTGGCACCAGGGCGGACGGCCTGGATGCCTTTCCACATCGCTTCATAAGCTACTTGCACGAGCCGCCGCGCCGGCTGCGACACCTCGCCCACCAGATAGGTCTTGCTGGAATCGGCGATGTAGCCGTTCTTTTCCAGCGTGATGTCGAAATTGACGATGTCTCCGTTTTGCAGGACGTCCTCGGCGGAAGGAACGCCGTGGCAGACCACATGGTTGCGGGAGGCGTTTAGCGCGTAGGCGTAACCGTATTGCCCTTTGCTGGCCGGACGTGCGTTGAGTTCATGGACGATGAGGTCATCGACCAGATCGTTGACCTGCATCGTGGACATGCCGATCAGGTTCAGCCGATCAAGATGGCTGAACACCTGCGCCAAAAGCTGGCCTGACTCTGCCATCAGCGCGATTTCTTCTGGCCGCTTGGTCATGCCGCCCCCGTCTTGATGGGTTGTGCCACAACGCCCGCGGCCCGCAGTTCACGGGCAACGATATCGTTGAAGCTTTGCGTTGGATTCATTTCGCACAGCATGCCGATCCTGATCCAGAAGGCTGCCTGTGCGTTGATCGACCGGCACGATACTGCGCTGGCCTTGCGCAGTTGGTCATGCAGATCATCATCGATGTTCACGATACCCATCTGTCTAGTTGTATATGAAACATATATGAATCATATGGTCATCTTGGCCGTAGCGCAAGTGAACTGCGCTGACGTGATCAAGTCGACGCCATGATGGTTTCCTTGGAACCGGTAGCGCAGGCCTGACTCGGCGCGATAGAAATGGCGGGCCGAGTTCACCGATCGGGCCATGACGGCATGGGCATCGGCAAGCTCGGCCAAGCTCCATCACCCTCGGCCGAGGGCGTCGCCTTGACCTTGAACCTTCAGTTCCTGGCAAAAAAGGCATTCATGCCCGGCAGGTCGGACAGGTAGGTCTCGATAGCAGCGATCTTGCAATCGCGCAGGGTGCAGACCGTGGCCAGGTGTTCGTCCAGCACGAGGTCATTCCGGCGTGCGGTGTTATGCAGCAAGAGCGCGACATTATCCCGGCTTACCAGGATGTGCTTGAGCTCGAAATTCAGGCCGAAGCTGGCAATTAGCTCAGCTCTGGCAACGACTGCTTCCGCACCGACCGCTGGACCAGAGATCTGATTGTCTCCGGGCAGAACCCAGGTGGCATCGTCGGTAAGAAGCTTACGGATCGCCTGCCAGTCGCGGCGGCTCAGTGCGGCATGGAACTGCTTGGCCAAAGCAAGTTTTGTTTCGTAGGTATGCATGACTATTCTCCTGTAGCGGGGTGTACAGCGAGATTGGACAGCGCCAAGGATGGATCTGTAAAATCGATATTCGATAGTAGCCAGCAATAGATTCAAGTTATGAAGAAGCACGACATGGGTCTACTGGTGTCGTTGGATGTTCTGCTTGAAGAGGCCAACGTCACTCGTGCAGCACGACGCTTAGCCATCAGCCAGCCTGCACTCTCAGCCCAACTGGCTCGCTTGCGGCAGGTGCTTGATGATCCTTTGCTGGTGCCGGCCGAGCGCGGCCGAGGTATGCGGTTGACGCCACGCGCAGCGCAGCTGAAATCACCCCTGCATGAGTTGCTGACACGGCTTGAGGATCTTGTCGAGGCGCCCTACGCTTTCGATCCCGGCACGGCCAAGCGCGATTTCACGATCGCCATCAATGACAATGCCGCGATGACGATTGGACTGGATCTCATCGAGCGCATTCGGAAGCAGTCGTATGTGGGCCTTCGATTGGCCATGCTCCAGATACCCCGGGATGAGGTCCTGGATCTCACAGCTCGCGGACGCATCGATCTGGTGATCGGCACCCGAGCCTTCATGCCCCCTGGTTTGCGCACCCATGATCTGGTCGACGACAGGTTTCAGGTGGCCCAACGCAAGGGGCATCCTCGCGGCACGGCTGCAATGACGCTGGAGCAATACTGCGCTTATGAGCATGTGCTGGTGTCTACTAATGGCAGTTATCACAGTGGGATCGATGATTTTCTTGCAGAGCTGGGACATTATCGACACACCACGGTATCCGTGCAGTACTACACAGCGGTGCCACCGATACTTGAGCGCACGAACTGCCTGGCGACACTGCCTGAGCGCTTCCTACACCGCTTTGATCACATGATCGACCGCTTCGACCTCCCATTCGCATTTGATCCGTTCCAGCTGCAGGTCGGTTGGCATCCGCGCTTTGACGAAGATTTAGGGCATCAGTGGCTGCGTGAACAGCTGATTGCGGCGAGGCCCTTCTGACGCATGAAATGACGGGTACTCAAGGGGCTCTCGAAGCCCACGGGTAGTTGAGTTTCGCATCGGCCGAGTTTGCAGGCAGGAAACGCGTGACCCGATGGGAAGCGTTTCTGGGGCGTGTGCAGGAAATTGTGCCGGGGAAGCTGCTGGTGAGTGTGATCGAGCCGTTCCAACGGAGGGCTGTTGAGTGCCATGCAGGGCGTCGTCCCATTGGCTGGAGCGGATGCTGCTCATGGGCGCAACTACGTCCACCGCAGTCAATTCTTGCCGGAATAACAGCCGGAGGCAGTCGCGTGCAAGTTAGTCGAATTCTTAGCAGGCCGTTGAATAAGTCGAGACAGGGTCAAGAAATGGTAATTTTGAGGGTGCCTTACCCCTTGCCCACTCAAGAAAAATCGCTTGTAGGCCATTCTGAGAGGCCGAGTTTTGGCAAGGGTTCATCACTCAGGACTTTTTCAACGGCCTTTTAGGCTGACGAGTCTGCGATCGGTATGCCGCAAGCCCCTGTGCCCATAAGAAACGGAAGCAGCGCTGCCAATACATCTTCTGGCGACTCCTCCGGTTGAAGGTGGCCGCCCCGGATGGGTACGCCTTGGACGTTGTTGGCCCATCGGCACCAGATGTCGATGGGGGACGGGCCTTCCCACCCTTGTGGCCAAAGCACAAGCACGGGGCAGGACAGCTTCCTGCCTACGGCACGGTCGGCTGCATCGCAGGCGCGGTCCTCCTGCGCTGCTGCCCGATAGTCCTCGCAGATGGCGTGCCGAACATCGGGATCTTGGAACGCACGCCGATAGGCATCGAGAGCGAACGGCTCGACATTGCCCAGCCCGCCCGCCATACGGGCCAGCGCAGCATCGATGAATGCCTGCGGGTCGGCGGACAGTAGCTTTTCCGGGAGCCCGAATGGCTGGGCCAGAAAGAACCAATGGAAATTGGCGCGTCCAAATCGTTCGTCTACCAGATCCCATGCATCCAGGGTCGGAATCACGGCCAGCGAGGCGAAGTGCGTCACCTGGCCTGGATAATCGAGCGCGAGGCGGTATCCGGCGCGTGCCCCCCGGTCGTGTCCCACAACGGCAAACCGGCGGTATCCGAGCTTGGCCATCAAGGCAATCAGGGCGTCGGCCACGCGACGCTTGGTCCAGCGCGGCCGATCCGAGTCGGGCCGACTGCTACCGTAGCCGGGCAGGTCTGGTGCCACGACCGTAAACGACTGTGCTAGCCGTGGCGCGACATGACGCCATGCAAGATGGGTTTGTGGGTAGCCGTGCAGCAGCAGCACGGGCGGTCCTCCGGAGCCGCCAGTGACGCCGCGGAACGCTACGCCGCCCGCCTCGATGTGTAACCCTGAGAATCCAGCAAATGAGTTCCACGATGCAGTGCCGTCGATGCCCGACATCATCAACTCCGTACGGTATGGATCGCTAGCGTGAAAGAGCCATACGAACAAAATCCGACAGGTCCCGGTTGAAGCGCTCCGGTTCTTCGAGGAACGGCGCGTGCCCCGAATCGGCATACAGCTCGCTGCGGATCTGTGGGTTGAGGCTCGTTGCCCTGGCGATGCTGGGCTTGGCCTTCACGAGCGCATCCTGGGCGCCGTAGATCAGCAGGAGCGGAACCTCGGCCTTGCTCAATCCTTTGGCTGCCTCGACCGTCATCGACTGCACGGCACGTTGCATGTCCCACGATGCCAGCGCTGCGTTGGCCAGCAGCAAGGAGAACGTGGCCGCGTCGGGCTGGCGGCGGAAGCACAGCCGCAGGAAAGCGCGCTCGCCGTCCAGATGGGTTTGCAAGTCCGAAGCGATCATGTCGCGATAGACTTCAGGGTGCGCCACGATCTGGTCGGGCTTCAGCTCGATCACTCCGCCGACATAGACGGCACCGGCGATGGCTTTGTCGCCATAGACTGCCAGGTAGTTCGATATCACGGCACCGCCCAGCGACCATCCCACGAGCACCGGCTTGCGCGCGTGTGTCGATTCGATGATCGCGGCTAGGTCATCGGCCCAGCGGCGCCCGTCGGTGTAGGAACTGGCCTCGGCCGGTTTGCCCGACATGCCGTGCCCACGCAGGTCGTAAGTGATCAATCGATAATGCTGGAGTCGAGGGTCCTGTAATTGCTTACTCCAGTTCAGCCGGCTGCCCAGCAGGCCATGGATGAAAATGATGGGAGAACCCTCGGGATCACCAGCTTCCTGGACGGCCAGCACCACTCCATCGGGGGCAGTGACGGTGTAATTCCGGGTTGCGGCGAACGTAGCCGGCGCGGCGGCCAGTAGCGCGAATGTTGCTATCAGTGCGCCGAATGCACCACGAAGTTTCGACAAAGACATAGACACGTACTCCTAGGTTCCTAGAACACACCTAGTCTCAAGCCTCACATTGATGTGAGTGTCAAGCGGGGAAATGGTATAGTGGGTCCATGTCCAAGCCTCAAAGCCCCATGACCATTGGCGAGCTCGCCCACAAGACAGGGGCAAGCCGGCGCTCGATTCGGCACTACGACGACAACGGACTGCTAGCTTCCGTACGCGCGGAAAACGGCTATCGGATGTTTCTCCCAGTCGCCGTCACTCAGGTCCGTCAGATCCAGAGGTTGATCGCCACAGGCTTCAGCTTGGCGGAAATCCGCGGTTTTCCCGATTGCATGCGCATGATCGAAGGCGCTGCAGCGTGTCCTGAAACGAGTGAAGTGCAACGCCGACGGCTCGCTTCCATAGAGCGGCAGATCGCGGACCTTGAACAGCGACGCGCACGGCTGCGCCAGATGCTGGTAGAAGAGGCCTAACAGGCTGTTGAAGTACACCCCATCCTCGATAGTCGATCGACATCAGTGTGAACCGCCCCGGGAATCCCGGAGACTCGTTGGTGTAAGTCACGCCGCTATAGCGAGCTCACGGGTCTGTTGATAGTAGTTCGCTTCGGCCCTCGGCCGGTGGGATGTCGCCGATCGCCCCAGCAACCGCTGGTGGTTGAACCAGTCCACCCACTCCAGGGTGGGGTTCACCCCCGATATCACGGACACTTACAAGAAGGCCGATGAAGGCACTGAGGAGTGTTCATGTCGAAGCGAAGGAAGTTCAGTGCGTCAGTGCGGAGTTCAAGCGAGAAATCGTCCAGGCAGTTCAGCGCACAAGACTAAAGGATTTTCGATAGGCCGTTGGGCTGACTCCCACGATCCGACCGAAATGTTCCCGCAGGGAGGTGGGGCTTCCAAAGCCCACTGCACTAGCGATGTGCTCAATGGGTAGGTTTGTCGTTTCTAGCAAAGTCTGCGCACGCCTGACACGCGCTCTTAGAAGCCACTGGAGAGGGCTAGTGTTCAGTTGTTCCTGAAATCGTCGACTCAAGGTGCGGCTGCTCATCGCAGCCTGCCCAGCCATGTCCTTCAGGGTTAAATCTTGATCTAGCCGTTCTTCGATCCATTGCAGCAATGGGCTGAGATTGGAAGGTGCGCCAGGGGGGGCGTAGGCGATGAATTGCGCCTGCCCGCCATCTCGTGCAAGAGGCATGACGGCACATCGCGCTGTGTCTGCTGCAACGGCATTGCCGCAGTCTTGTCGAATCATGTGTAGGCACAGATCCATTCCGGCGCACGCGCCTGCCGAGGTGAGTATCCGACCGTTGTCCACGAAAAGAACATTGGGGTCGACTGTGACCTGTGGGAAGAGATCTGCCAGAAGTTGTACACCACGCCAGTGGGTGGTGGCACGCAAGCCATCTAGCAGCCTCGTGCGTGCCAGGATGAAGGCGCCACTGCACAACGATGCGATCCTCGCACCATTCTTTTCCGCTGCTCGGATGGCTTCCAGCAGGGTGTTGGGGATAGGGGAAAGGACATCGTCGAGCCCCGGAATGATGACAGTCTGGGCATTCACGGCATGGCTCAAGCCCCAGCGGATACGCATGTCGAACAACTTTGTTCGAATACGATTCGACTGGGCGCATACGAGAACCTCGTATGGGATCTTCCCCGGCGGGAGGGGCACGCGCCCGAACATCTCGCAGGCCATCGTCAGGTCAAACGGCACAACGCCATCAAACGCCAGGATGGCTACCCTGTGTGCTGTACTTTGCTTCACAGAACTCGCTCCCTTGATTGGCAAGAATCCTTCGATAGATGGCATTCTAGCCAATTGGCGAACTTCCGACATGTCGACATACTTGTGCTTCCGGCGAGAGGAAAGTCGCTGAAGACATAACCATTGAGCAAGGTCGAGGCATGCCTGCATCCATCAGGCGCCTGGATTGCCCTGACATATTGAGCCACCCAGCGGATGAGTCATGACCACAAGCGCACAGGCAGAAAAGAACTCACTCGATCAAATCAGAAGTATTGAATCCAAACAACTGAGGCGCCTGGAGAAGGCGTCGATCGTCGAGGCGACAACTCTGATCCTGCTAGTGTTCGTTGCGGCACCTCTCCGGCATTTCGGGGATTGGCCGTATGGCTCGAAGCTACTTGGACCAATACATGGGATCGCATTCTTAGCGTACCTATGGACTGCCTTACAAACTGTAGCCGGCGGCGGCTGGCATAAACGTGAAATGCTTCGATTGTTCGCAGTTGCGTTCCTGCCATTCGGCGGCTATCTCAATATCCGGTGGCTACGTGAACGGGCGAGAATATTCAACGATATCGGACAGGCCTGATGATGATTGCGGCGCTCTATCCCTATTTGGTGGCGACGCACGTGACAGCGGTGGTGTTTCTGGTAGGCGGCTTGCTTGCGCAAGAAAGGATAGTAAATGCCATTTCGCAGTCCCCACCGGAAGAACAAGCAGGGATGCTGGCTGCATTGCAGCGCTTTGATCTCCTTGTCACCACGCCTGCATTGTTGTTGACCTGGATCTTCGGGTTATCACTGGCGCTCAGCGCAGGATGGCTGTCATCACGATGGTTGCTGGTCAAGCTGGTTTTCGTCGTCGCACTCTCGGCTTTGCATGGGTTCCGTTCCGGGCGAATACGTCATTGCATCCGAACTGGAGCAGCTATAAGAAGAATTCCCGGTGCTGACCTCGGCATCGTGATTGCGATGCTAACCATAGCTGTGTTGGCATTTGTGAAGCCGGTCTAGCACGATAGCGGAGAGTCCTTCATGTCCCCGGACGTGGCGAACCTGTCTGCCGGCACGGGCCAGCAGGACGCGGGGCGAGATTCCGGAGCGCAACGATGCTGATGCGCCATATCCGGTATTTCATCGCCGTGGCGGAGGAACTCAACTTTACCCGTGCTGCGGAGCGACTTCACATCGAACAGTCGCCTCTGTCGCGATCCATCCGCCAATTGGAGGATGATCTGGGCGTCCGGCTCTTCGAGCGTAACAGCCATGGCACCCGGCTCACCTGGGCTGGACAAGTCTTCCTCGAGGAGGCACGGCGCGTGCTGGCAGCGGTCGAGCAGGCCCGTGCCGGCGCAAGGGCCGCCGCGACCGGATACCGCGGGCTCCTGAGAATCGCGCTGTCCGACGGCATATCGCCATCGCACTTGAGCAACCTGCTGGCTCGCTGCCGCGAAGAGTCGCCCGAGGTCGAGATTAGCCTCTTCGAAGTGACACTCGCACAGCAGTTGAAAGGCCTGAGAGAGGGCGACTACGACGCGGGGTTCGCGAAGGCGGAGCATCCGGGGGAAGGATTGCTGGCCACGCCGGCGTGGAGCGAGCCTCTGGTCGTCGCGGTGCCGGCGCGGCATCCCGCCTTGATCCATCCCGAGCTTTCCCTGATGGAGCTGCTTTCCCATCCACTGGTGCTGTGTGACCCGAACGCGTGCGCAGGATGCAGCCGGCAACTCGACAGGCTGTTGCGTGCCGCGGAATGCGAGGTCAGGATTGCCGAAAGGGTGGCGTCCCATGACCTGCTGATGGCGCTGGTGGCGGCGGGCTACGGCCTCGGGATCACCACCCGCACGCATCTGTCCCTGTGGCGGCACCCGGATGTCGTCTCGCGTCCGTTGGCCGGTGAAGTACCCCCGTTGACGACCTACCTGTTGCGCCGGGATGCCGAAGACTCGGTGCAGTTGCGGAGCTTCGTCGAACGATTGCGAGAAACCACGATGCCTGATTCCGAAAAGGCGTAGGTAGGTGCGAGGGAGTAGGACGAGGGCCCGGACAAGACGGCAAACTTGTTCGTTTGTCTTCATGTTGTGGCAACCCCAATGCGGAGCATGGATAGAGGCCATGATGGGTGCGCTGACCAAGCCTGTGAATGTACCGCCCGCAGCGGATACAGGGACATCACGAGCAGCACGGCCATTGCGATGTTGAAGATGCGCAGGTGGCGTCTGTCCGTGAGCCAGCGGCGCGGCGTCGTGCCGAAGGCGGCCCAGACGGCGACGCTGGGAGCATTGACAACGGCGTAGAGGACCGCGCTGGTGATCACCGCCAGCGTGCCGCCGTCGGCGGGTGCTTAGGTGGCGATGGCCCCGATGGCCATGATGGCACGTCTTGGGATTGCCTCACTGGAAGGCGGCAGCCTTCCAGAAGCCGGATGGCCGATCTGGGGGCGGCCGTCTCCCGCAACGGTTGTGAGGTCTCGATCTGCCAGCGTCAGGGTTAAACCTCAGATTAACTTGAGGTCAAGTGAGGTGCCAGCAGCGCGAATCGGCTGTTGGCGATCGGCCACACCCTCGCCAAGTGACCTCCTCGCGTGGACCCATCGCAAGGACTGGAGAGGCTGCAAACTCGGGTGCGGGTGACGACATCACCGGATGGTCGTCATTGCGGAGTGCGGGTGTCTCCGCTGAGTGCCGCGTCGGTGGCATGGGTGGGCCCTGGAGCACCCGACGCATCGCTGGCGACCAGATCAAGCGCCGACAGCAGCGCATCGCCCTCGACCGGACCGTGCAGCTGCAGCGTTTTCCCGGTCAGGCCGTCGTCAAGCCGCACGGTGGGCGTGGCGTTGATGCCGCTGCGCAGGGCCTCGTCGGCCTGCGCGCGAACGATGGCTGCGGGGCGGTCGCTGTCCAGGCAGGTCCGCATGGCGGTCGTCAGACCTGGCCAGGCCTGATCGGTGGGCAGCCCCTGGCCATCGCCGCGGGTGTTTTGGTAGAGCCAGGCGATGGCATCGAAGAAGGCCTCGTGGCCTTGCGCCTCACCTGCGCACTCGGCCACGCGGGCCAGCCGACTCGCCTCGGGATCGTGCATCGCCAGCGGCAGGTGATGCCACCGCAGGCTGGCCTCGGGATGGGCATCGATCCAGGCCATCAGGGCCGGGTAGTAGGCCTTGCAGAATGGACACTCCAGGTCGGCGTACAGCGTCAGCGTGAAGCGCGCATCGGCTGGGCCGTGACGCCAGGGTGGGCCGGCCGGATGCGCCTGCGCGGCCTCAGGCCCCGTGCGTGGTGCCGGCGCACCTGGCATGCGGTACAGGAGCCAACCCAGCAGGCCGGCCACAAGGATGCCGGCGACCACCCAGGGCAGCCGTGGCAGGCGCCCGGCGCGCTTGCGAATGGCCTGGGACCGGCTCGGCAAGGTGGTTCGCTTCGAGGACATGACGCGCTCCGGTCATTTCGGCAGGGACAGCGGCGGCGATGCGATGCCACGCGCCTGGTCGATCTTTTCGGCCACCTTGAAGGCGGCGTCCAGTTCGCCGATGCCGTACTGGCGCATGAGTTGGTAGCGCTCGGCCTTCTCTTCCGGTTCGGTCTGCGCAAGGGCGAGATAGAGACTGGGCGGCACGGCGCGGAACAGCACTTCCATCGACTTGGACAGGATGACGCCCTCGCTGAACTTGCCCGCCTCCTTGCGCGCGGACAGCATCAGCGCCTTCTGCGCGGGCGACAGTTCGCGGAACCGGGCGATCTTCTCCACCTCGTCGGGCGGCATCGACAGGCAGATCCACCACTCGATCATGTTGAGCATGGACTCGGCGGCCTTGGGCAGGTCGTCGATGTTCTGCGTCGCCAGCCAGTACCACGCACCGAGCTTGCGCCACATCTTGGTGATCTTGACCACGTAGGGCGCGAGCAGCGGGTTCCTGGTGATGATGTGGCCCTCGTCGGTGACGTTGATGATCGGCCGGCCCAGGAACTGGTCGCGCTCGGCGATGTTGTTCACCGTGTTGATCAGCGAGATGTAGGCGATGGAGAGCTGCGCGTTGTAGCCCTCGCGCGCGAAGGTGGCCAGATCCACGATGGTGATGTCCGCTTCGGGCCAGGGCGTGCCCGGACGGTCGAACATCTCGCCGTCCGCGCCCTGGCAGAGCATGTCCATCGCATCGGCCATCTCCAGCAGCCGCGCGCGTCGGGCATCCGGCAGGTTGGCGTCGCGGGCGCGTTCGCGCAGCGCGTCGCGCACGTCGCGGGTGAGCACCGTGCGCGCCTGTGCCACGCAGCGCTGGGCGGCGTCCAGGATGCACTGGCGAATCAGGCTGCGGTCGGCGCGCGTCATGCGCGCTTCCTCCTTGTCCTCGCCGCCGGTGATCATCAGCCGGGCGGTGATTTCGAGTTCGCCCAGCACATCGCGCTGGTCATCCCCGTCGTCGGCTGGATGGGTGTCGCCGTCCTCGTCCAGGGCGTCGGCATCCAGCGTCTGCACCTGGCCCGGTGTATCGACCAGACGCCAGGCATCGGCGAATGGCGCCAGGCTGACGCCCGCGCCGGGCGCCAGCTTCACGCGATGCACGCTCAGGCCCAGCCGAGCGGCGAAGTCACCGAACAGGCCAAAGCTGTTGCCGGCCTCGACGATGAACAACCTGGGGCGGTAGATGGCCGTGACCTGGTTGAGGATGTTGTTCAGCGTGGCGCTCTTGCCGGAGCCGGTCGGGCCGAACAGGAACAGGTGGGCGTTCATCTGCCGGTCGAGCCGGTTCAGTGGATCGAAGGTGATCGTGCCGCCGCCCCGGTTGAAGAAGGTGATGCCCGGATGGCCAGTGCCCTGGCTGCGCCCCCACACCGGCGCCAGATTGGCCGCGTGCTGCGCGAACATCAGTTGCGTGTACCACTGCCGCTTGTCCGCCGCCGGGTCGAACAGGCAGGGCAGCCAGCGCAGGTAGGTGTTGAGCGGCGCCACCTCGTCCTCTTCGCGCACCGGCTGCAGGCCCGCATTGAGCATGACATTGACCAGTTGCAGGCCGCGAGCGTCGAGCTGCGCCATGTCGCGGCCGCGCAGGTAGAACGCCAGCGTGCCCCGGTACAGCTTGTGCGCGCTGCCGATGAGGCCGCGGGCCTGCTGCACGTCCTGGCGCGCCTGCTCGCTGGCGAGCGTCTCGCCGACCGCCTTGCGGGCCAGGTGGTTGAGGTGCGCCTCCAACACGTCCTGCGGCGTGGCGACCAGGGTCAGGCACATCACCGTGTCCTCGGGCATCTGGTCGAACAGCGCGTTCATCGCATCACCGCCCTTGCGCGTCTCGCCGGTCACGTGTCCGGTCGCGGGGGGCGAGCGCAGGCGGTCCATGACGATGACCCGGTGCGGCATGCCGTCGAAGAACCACAGGCCGCGGGCGACATCCGAGCGCGGCTGACCGAAGAACAGGCGTTGTGCGAAGTCGCCGCTGGCCAGTTCGATCTCACCTTCTTCCCGTTCCTCCGGGTAGCGGGCGAGCGCGTAGAAGCGTTCCCGGTCTTCGGCCGTGCTGCCCAGCGCGCCGGGATTCGGGTTGAACCAGCGCAGCAGCCAGTCGTGAATGTCCGCCGCGCCAAGGCGCCGGGCCTTTACGCCGGCATTCGCCAGGCCGCCGACCAGGCGGTCGCAAATCGTCGCCAGCGCCTGCTCGGGCGATTGCCCCCGCCGGGCCGATGCGGCGTCCGGGGTGCGCCGATAGACCACCATGCGCACGCGCCGGGTCTGGCCGCGCCATGGCAGGCGTGTGACCGTGGTGTCCTCGAACAGGCCACCCGGCTTGGCGATCGCGCGCAGGTGGTGACCGAAGAAGCGCAGGTAGAACTCGCTGAACGCGCTGCCCTGCGCGCGTGGATGCAGGTACGCCCCCAGCGTGCGCAGGTAGTGGTCCCAATCGGCTTCGTCCTGCGCGTAGAGCTGCACCACCCACGGGTTCTCGTCCAGTTCGTCGAAGGAGTCCTGCAGCGCATTCTCCAGGGCATCGCGGGCCTGCCACAGCCAGGCGGTCTCGCGCCCTTCGGTACCAATCGACTGCAACTCGAAGAACGCCGCCACCGATTGGCCATCTTCGAGCAGCATGCTCTTCGTGGCCGGCAGGTACTCGACCCAGGGCAGCAGGTCGGCGAAGGACGGCGCCACGTCATAGAGCGCCGCATGGTCGGCCTGTGTCGCGGGCCGCCGATGATCCGATCCCAGGGCGGCGCCAGGTGCCTCGATGCCGTGCGCGGCAAGGCGGGCGACATGCCGCGTCCAGGCGTCCGGCTCGGTGTCGGCCTGGACTGGCCTGGGGGCCGGACGATGCGGCCACGGCAGTCGCCAGCCCATCAGTAGTCCTCCAGCCGCTCGCCCGGCATCGCGTACTGCACGCGCTGGTAGAGCGGGAAGACGGTGCTGTAGCCAGGCACCGGTACCGAGTCGGTGCCGGCCAGGTGCGGAAAGACGTACATGACCAGATCGGGGTTTGGCAGTCGATGGAACTGTCGCTGGATCTCGTTCGCTGCCGTGCGGGTATAGGCCTCGTTCCGGGCGGGCGCCGCGAGGGTGTCAGCGTCGATCAGCGGACGGCGCAGGTCCTGGCGTGCGTCGAGCAGCAGGCGGCCCGCCTGGCCCCCGTTGTAGCCGCCAGTCTCGTGCTGCCAGACGTCCAGCATGGTGTGCTCGCCCCGGGGCAGCAGCTTTTCCGAACTGGTGGCACAACCCGCGAGAACGGCGGCGGCGAGCAGGACAAGGGGGCGGTCAATCCAGGTCCGACGCATGTGCTTCTCCCATGAGGTGATTCACCCGGCGCCCCTTGGCGTCGTGGTCGATGGCGATCGGCTGCTCCAGGTGCACGGCCACCCTGGCGCCGGGCTGCACGTAGACCGCGGCGAAGGCCTGGCCGTAGAGCTTGTTGACCCAGTCGGCCATGTCGCGCACGCCACCGGCCAGGATGCGACCCATGGCCTCGTTGCCCGAAATGCCGACCGTGCCCAGCGAACCGTTGTTGTTGGCGACCACGGCCACGCTGCCGTTGTCGGACTTGATGAGCGAGGCGGCGCCTGCGCCGGCCGCGGTGATCAACGCCTGCGATCCCAGGTACTGCTGGGCATTGCTGCGCCGCTCGCCCGAGACGCACGGGATGCCGTAGGGATCGCTGATCCAGCCCAGGCCATCCAGCAGACTGGTGCTGTTCTGGCTTCGACTGCGCTTGCCGTCGTCCTCCGGCACCGTACGGATGGTGCCGTCGCTGAACACGAAGGTGATGGAACGGACCTGCCCACGCACACACGAGAGCGTCCAGTCGCCCGAGGCCGTGCCGCTGACCACCGCACCGGCCACGTCGGGAATCTCGATGCCGTTGGCCGCCAGGTTGTCGGCCCCGATCAGCACCTTGAAGGGAAACGGGTCGTTGACGGTGCCGTCGATGGGGATGCGGCCGATCAGCGCCGTCATGGCGACCGAGCCCATCAGCGTGGCATTGGTGGGCACCGTATAGACCGCCTGGGTGGTGCCGCCATCGGCCTGCGCCGTCCTGTCGCCGACGGCTTCCGCCGCGGCCGTCAGCTCCGGCGAGGCCGGGCCGAAGCTGGAGGGAAAGGCGGGCAAGCGCAGGCTGCTCGAACCGCCCTTCGGGTCGGGCCGGACGTCATCCGGCTCGATCCAGCGCATGCCGCCATCCTTGAGCGGCCCGCCGTCATGCCCGTCCAGTCCAAGGCCGACCGGCAGGTCGGCGGCATCGCCCTTGCCGGACAGTCCGTCCAGGCGGCGCTGCAATTCCTGCATCAGCCCTTGTGTCTGCTGCCGGTCGTTGGCGGCCTGGGTTCGCTCCTGTTCCAGGCGGCGGCGTTCGCTGTCGAGGGCGTTCTGGATGCGCTGGTCGATCGCACCCTCGCGGGTACGCAGGCGCTCGTTCTCCGCCTTGTGCTGGCGGTTGTCGCTCAGCGCGGTCTGCAGCTCGGTGCGGAGCTGCTTGACCTGCGCGACCAGGGTGGCGACGGTATCGCGCGGGGTGTCGCCCGCGATGCCGAGCGCCTTCATCTCCTCGGGAGTGAGCTGTCCCGGGACATCCGGCTTGCCCGGTGCGGCGTCGCCGCCCGAGAACAACCTGGCACCGACGAACACCAGCAACAATGCCATTGGAATCAGCAGCCACTTCAACAGGGGATTACTCCTCATCGGACGTCCTCCCCGCAGCGGCGCCCGGCGGCAGGTTCGTGCCGGCATCGATGGGGCTGAGCGCCGGCATAAGCGACTCGGCCAGGCCACGGCCGCGCGTGATCAGGTAGACCACCGTGGTGTCGGTCGAAGCGCCCGCCGGCCCCAGGTCGGGATGCTGGAAGGTCGCGGCCACGAAGTCGCCTTGCAGCGCCCTTGGATCGAGATCGATACGGTGAGGCGAGGTGTTGGTCAGGCGCACGGCGGTGACCCATTGGTCTTCGAGTCGCCAGGCCGCCAGCGCCCGCGCCTTGAGCGGCAGCGTTGGCAGCAGTGTGTCCAGCGCGAGCGGGCGCCGCAGCGGCACGCGCCCGATGCCGGTCACGGGCTCGACGGTGCGCAGCGGTGCGTAAAGGTTCTGCGCCGCGTAGCGCGTCAGGACAACGGTTATCGGCGTTTGCCGACGCCTCGCGGGTTGCGCTGCTTGGGTTGGACTGGCGGCAGTGTCACCGTTGGCCTCCGCGGCGGCGTCCTGCAGGACGATGCGTACAGGCTCCAGCGGCTGCTCGCCTTCCCGGGCGTCCGTGGCTGCGATGTCGACCAGCACGATGGCGCCGGATTCCACGTCCTGCAGTTGCAGCCGCGTCGGCGCGATGGCCTCGCTGGCGCGCAGGTAGATGGCGCCGCCCGCGCTCTGCACGCGCAGCCGCTCGCCCAGGCTCGGGGGCAGGCCGACACGCACGTTGCGGTCGATGAAGACCACGCGCTCCTGGCCGACGACCAGCGGGACGGCCAGCGGCAGCCGCTGCCAGCGCAGGATCTCGATGGCATGGCTGTCCGGCACCAGGCCGAAGCCAACGGCCAGGCTCGCCACGATGGTGAAGACGTGGTGTTTCATGGGTTGCCTCCCTGCGGAAGGCCGCCGCCGGGCGTTCCGGACGGAGGCACTGCCGGCGACGGTGCCTCGATGCGCTGCGGCGCGCCGTCATAGCAGTCCAGCGCAAGGCCGAAGGGGTTGTGCTGGGGGTCGACGTCCAGCCGCACCACTTTCAGCGGATAGCGCACCAGGGCCCGCTTGACCTGCTCGGCGCCGTAGTACTCGTCCGCGCTGACATCGAGCGTGACGATCCAGTCGCGGCTGGAAACCGTCTTTACCCGCATCGTGGGGTTGTCGCCAAAGCCGCGCCCCGGAATCTCGTAGATGCCGCGCACCCGCTGGCGCAGTTCGCCGCTGCTGCGCCGGTGCTCGTAGTCCTGGCGCAGGAAGGCCTGGCAGGCCGGTGTGAAATAGGCCGACAGCGCGTGGAGGTTGCGCGGGTAGTCCTGTTCGCCATCCGTCGGCCAGCGCTGGACCTGCTGCCAGACGTAGAAGGCGAAGGCATAGACACTCTCGGGCGGCACGTCCCACCATGCGCGGGTGCTGCCCGAGCGCAGATCGGGGGGCACGTGGATCGTCAGTTGCCTCGGCGCACTCCACCAGCCGAAACCGAGCAGCAGCGCCACCACGAACAACGCGCCGGCGCCCAGGCGCAGCGTGCGCACATGGGCCTGCAAGTGATGGACTTCGTTCCTGAAACGGCTCATGAGGCGGCTGCTCCGCGTGAGCGCCGGGTAGTCCAGTACCCCGAACGCGTGATGAGACGGTGCCCACCGAGCCAGGGCGCTGCCAGCGGATGGCGCAGCGCCAGGCGCCACTGCAGTTGCCGGTACAGCCAGGTATCCGGGCGGCCGCGCTTCTGCCGGCGCAGGAAGCCGCCACCACCGAACACGCCAGCCGCCACGCCGGCCACGATCAAGGTCGGCACCATGGCGACGCTGTGCGTGGCCCAGGCCAGCGGCACGCCGGCGATGAACCCCACCACTGCGGACAGACCGGCGCAGATCCAGAGTTCGTCGGCGGTCAGGCCCCTCACCACCACGGGCTGGCGGTTCAGCCTGTGCGGCAGGAAGGTCACCAACCCGTCACGCGCGATATCGTTCAAGGCAGCCATCGCCGATCAGAGCACGCCAGTGGCCTTGGTCAGCAGCCAGATGCCGACCACCAGCAGGATCGCACCCACGGCGACCGTCAGGCCGAACTGGCCCCAGGTGGCGCGGCCGGTATGGATTTCCGAGTAGCGCGTATAGGCGTGGTAGCACACGCCGACGAACATCGAGGCGACCACCAGCAGTGCGACCAGCAGCACGATGTCGTAGCCGTAGTTCTGCAGCGTCTGCATGATGCCGCTGCCCTGGCCGCGCGAGGGGTCCTCGATGGTCGGCAGGCCCTGCGCCCGGGCCGCCAATGGCAAGCCCATCAGCATCAGTGGCGCGAGGATGGTGGTGACAGCGCGATGGGGAGTCGTATGGGTCTTCATGGCGGTCGGGCCTTTCGTGGTGGTCAGGACAGGAGGAAATAGGTCAGCACCAGGTACATCGCGACGAAGCGCACGACGACACCCAGGAACTGGCGCTGGGACAGGCGCTGTTCGGCCCACCCGGTGTAGGCGGTACGCATCGCCCACACGCCCCATAGGAGCAGGACGGCGAACACCAGACCGAGCACCACCGTGGCCACGGAGGCGGGGGCGAAGCCGCCATTGGCCTGGAAGGCGCTGACCTGGGCGGCGTTCATTGGGGTGCCTCCTCGTCGGAGGGCGGGCAGGACTGGCGGTAGTCACCGGACAGCTCGACCGGATCGCGCGGCTGGGCGCGCGGCGGCGTCAGGTAGTCCTGGATGCCCGCCCGGATGCGCTGGAGGTCCTTGCGCAGGCGGGCATGGTCGAAGTGGTAGCGGGCGCGCTCCTGCGGAGCGGTATGGGCGGCGTGCTCGGCCAGGCGATCGATCAGGTCGAGCTGGCGAACCAGGGCCGCAAGCTGCTCGCGTTCGATGCCATCGTCTGCTGCGGTGGCGGGTTGCCCGGCCGCAAGCAACATGGCCAGCAGCGACCATGCGAGCGTATAACGGTTGGGTTGCGCCATCGAGCCATTCCCGTGAATGCGGATGGCCAGATGCTGTTCCGTCGCCGGCTTCGGTGCCGCCGTGAATGCGAAATGCGGTTCGACCGGATTCCATCCGATAGCTGCTCATTCGGGGCTGGATGCGGCCGCCGATGATTGGTCATCGGCCGGGGTTCGTTGGTAGAATTGAGCAAACTTGGCAAGCGAAGGCTATGAAAGATCAACCGAGACGGTTTTCAGATGACTGACGCCGAAAGCGAAATCCTGACGCTTGAAGAGGTCGCGGCATACCTAAAAGCCGGTAAGCGGACGGTCTATCGCCTGGCTCAAAGGGGAGAGATCCCGGCGTTCAAGTTGGGAGGGACGTGGCGCTTCCGGCGATCCGAGCTGGATCGCTGGATTGCTAGCAGCATTAGCAAGATGAAACCGGAGACGGACTGAGTCTGGAAAGGCTAGCAGCCGGCTACGCCTGAGACATAAGGGGGAGACCGCAGTTGACGACAACACAGCTCTTGACACCGCATCAACGTCAGTACGTTGCGTGGCTGCTCACGCGCCGTGCGGCGGGCGATTCCGTGGAATCGCTGGCCTCAACACTGGTCGACTCGCAGGTTGATCTCAATCCTCATCAGGTTGATGCTGCTCTCTTCGCCTGCCGCAATCCTCTTTCGCGCGGCGTACTCCTCGCCGACGAAGTGGGCCTCGGCAAGACCATTGAAGCGGGGTTGGTGATCTCACAGCGTTGGGCCGAGCGACGCCGCAAGATTCTCATCATCGTTCCGGCCAACCTGCGCAAGCAGTGGCACCAGGAGTTGCAAGACAAATTCGGCCTGCAAGGATTGATTCTCGAAGCCAAAAGCTATAACGCGATCCGCAAGCAGGATCGACAGAATCCATTCCTCTTCGCCTCCGGTCCGGTCATCTGTTCCTACCAGTTCGCCAAGTCCAAGGCTGACGATCTCAAGAGCATTGACTGGGACTTGGTCGTTCTCGACGAAGCGCATCGCCTGCGCAACGTCTACAAGACCAGCAACGTCATTGCCAAAACCCTCAAGGATGCGTTGTCGCACGTTCACTCCAAGGTGCTGCTGACCGCAACGCCGTTACAAAACTCATTGTTCGAACTCTATGGGCTGGTCAGCTTCATTGATGACCGCGTGTTTGGAGATCTCGACAGCTTTCGCTCGCAATTTACTGGCCGGGAGCAGGCGTTCAACGGTCTGCGTGACAGGCTGGCTCCCATCTGCAAGCGCACGCTGCGCAAACAGGTTCAGCCCTATGTGTCGTATACGGCGCGCAAGGCCATCATCCAGGAATTCACGCCCTCAAGCGAAGAGCAGGAACTGTCCCGCCTCGTCGCTGATTACTTGCGCCGCCCCAACCTAAAGGCCATGCCTGAGGGACAGCGCCAGCTGATTTCACTGGTGCTCTGGAAGCTGCTTGCGTCCAGCTCACACGCCATCGCAGGTGCGCTGGAAACGATGGCCAAACGGCTTCAGGGAGTGCTCGACGAGACGGCCGAAATTCCTGATCTGGCCGAAGAACTCGACGAAGACTACGAATCCCTGGACGAAACTGCGGATGAGTGGAACGAGCAAGGCTCTGCTACGGCGGCACCAAGCCGCGCAGAGCGAGATGCCATTGCACAGGAAATCGAAGAGCTTCGCCACTTCAAGGAGCTGGCAACCAACATCCGTGACAATGCCAAGGGTAAGGCGCTGCTGACCGCACTGGATCGTGCCTTTGCCGAACTGGATCGGTTGGGTGCAGCCCAAAAAGCCATTATCTTCACCGAGTCCAAGCGCACACAGGAGTATCTCCTGAGCTTGCTGGCTGACACGCCATACGGCGACGGCATTGTGCTCTTCAACGGCACCAACAGCGACCAACGTGCGCAGGCGATCTACAAGGACTGGTTGAAGCGCCACGAAGGCACCGACCGCATCACCGGCTCCAAGACCGCCGACACCCGTGCGGCACTGGTCGAGCACTTCAAGGAACGTGGCAAGGTCATGATTGCCACCGAGGCCGGAGCCGAGGGCATCAACCTCCAGTTCTGCTCGCTCGTCATCAACTACGACCTGCCCTGGAACCCTCAGCGCATCGAACAACGCATTGGCCGGTGCCACCGCTATGGGCAGAAGTTCGACGTGGTGGTTGTGAACTTCGTCGATCTCAGCAATGAGGCGGACAAGCGCGTTTACGAACTGCTGTCGCAGAAGTTCCAACTCTTCGAGGGCGTGTTTGGGGCTAGCGACGAAGTGCTGGGTGCCATCGGTTCGGGCGTCGATTTCGAGCGACGCATCGCGGATATCTACCAGAACTGCCGAGAACCAGAGGAAATCAAATCCAGTTTTGAACAGCTCCGCCTTGACCTGTCGGGAGAGATCAGTGACGCAATGGTCAAGACGCGTCAGGCATTACTCGAAAACTTCGACGAGTCAGTGCAGGAAAAGCTGCGCATGCGCGCCGACGACAGCCGCAACGCGCGCAATCGCTTCGAACGCATGTTGATGGACCTGACCCGCGCAGAATTGATCCAGTATGCCTCGTTCGATGACAGCGGTTTCGATCTCTGCCAAATACCGACTGGAATCGAGCACAGCGGCCTCGCGGGCATCGAGCTGGGGCGCTACGAATTGCCCCGCCGCTCCGGTGATGCGCACCTATACCGCATCAGTCATCCACTGGCACGATGGGCTATCGAGCAGGCCAAGGCTCGGAAACTTGATGCAGTTCGTCTCATCTTCGACTACGACGCCTACGGTTCAAAAATCAGCACGCTTGAAGCCTATCGCGGCAAGGCTGGATGGCTCACCGTGAGACTGATCACTGTCGAGACCCTCGGCAACCGGGAAGAACATCTGCTAGTCGCCGCGGCAACAACCGACGGCGTTTTGCTCGCGGAAGATGACCCGGAAAAACTGCTGCGTCTGCCCGCAACCACGCAGGCAGTCAGTCTGTTCAACGTCCCCGACGCCACCCTTCTGGTCGATGTGGAAGCGCGCAAAAGCGCGCTCTTGCGCGAAGTCAACGAGCGCAACCTTGGTTACTTCGAGCAGGAAGTCCAGAAGCTGGATGCCTGGGCGGACGATCTGAAATTGGGTCTGGAGCAGGAGATCAAGGAGATCGACCGCGAGATCAAGGAGGTGCGCCGAACCGCCGCGACCTCGCCGACGCTGGACGAAAAGCTGTCATGGCAGAAGAAGCAGCGCGAACTGGAAGGCAAGCGCAGCAAGCTGCGCCGCGAGTTGTTTTCTCGACAGGATGAGGTTGAAGCACAGCGCAATGACCTCATTAGCCAGTTGGAATCGCAGCTTCAGCAGCAGGTGGAAGAGCACATGCTGTTCACCATTGAGTGGGGGTTGATATGAAGCTGCATCGCAGTATCAATAAGGCTTTCGAAGCCTTACCTTACGGCAAACTAGGATTTTCAGCCATTGTCGTGTTTAGGCGCGGCATGGATGGCATCTACCTAAGCAGTTTTTTCTTCCGACTAAGGTTTTGCCGAATTGGTGAACATGCTTCTCATGCAATCGCATGATTCAAAATGCATATTTTGTCTAGCGTAAAATAACTTGCAAGGAAAGAGCGAGGGGGAGAAATGAAATATCCCGGATCGAACTGGTGGTCATTCGATTTCCATAATCACACGCCAGCGTCCAGCGATTACGATGCGGGAGAACGTACGGCTCTGACTGCGCGGGATTGGTTGTTGGCATACATGCGGTCAGGCGTGGATTGCGTTGCCGTCACTGATCACAACTCAGGTGGCTGGATTGATTCCCTAAAACAAGAACTAGAAGCAATGGCTAGCGAGCAGCCTCCTCATGCGAACTTCCGAAAAATTCACCTGTTTCCTGGCGCTGAACTTACTTCCTCTGAAGGGCTGCATATCTTGGCTGTGTATGGACCGGAAGAAGGGGCTGCAAAAATTCATGGCCTATTGACCTTGGCTCAGTACAACAACGATATCAACAACGCACACGGGATTTGCAATGTGGGTGCTTCTGTTATCTGCGACTACATTCACCAAACCGGCGGCGTAGCCATTCTGGCGCACGCCGAAGAGATTAATGGCATCTTTCACGGTTCTGTGGATACAAGCACGGGGAACTTCACTCCAACCAGGCCAGACCGCTCTATTGAGCAGATTCTGGAAAAGGCTGATGCCATTGAGATTCACGATGAGCACTCCCGCGCTGCCCAGTATTTCGCGGATAAGGTGAAAGGTCGAGCCATTGTGGACGGTTCCGATGCGCATCGAACGAATAAGGCAGGTGCGCGTCGTGTGTGGCTGAAAATGGCACAGCCCAGTATCGAAGGACTGAAGCTGGCATTGCTTGACCCGACTAGCTCGTTATTACGCGCGCAAGAAAAACCAGCAGCACCTTTGCATAGGATTGTCTCGCTGCGGATTGAGCAGCTTCATTTGCGGCGGCAGCCCCTGGAGATTGTGTTCAGTCCGTGGTTCAACGCCGTTATTGGTGGGCGCGGCAGTGGCAAGTCCACTTTACTGGAGGCACTCCGGCTAGCTATTGCCCGCGAAGTAGATATTCTAGAGCTTGGCACTGCGCAAGAAAGTGATGTTGTTCGTGCATTCCAGCGTTTCCGCACCCCAGGCGGCGCGAGGGGAAACTCAGGCATGGTTAGGCAAGACACAACACTTGTCGCTACCGTCGAGAAATACGATCCGTCAACGAATATCAATGAAACCTATTCGTTTACATGGAAGCCGGCCGGATTCCAGGCGCAGAGATTGGATGCAGGTGTTTGGAAAGACACTGGGTTAAGTGTTGAGCAGGCTGCAAAGTTTTTTGCGGTCAAGGTATTCAGCCAGAAACAGATTTTCGAGTTGGCGGAACGTCCCAGCGCCTTGTTGACTTATATTGACCGCGCTCCGGAGGTTGGATTTCAGGCATGGAAGGAAAGATACGAAGATTTATGTCGTTTCTTGCGTGAGTTGCGCGGCAAAGAGCGAGTACTGTTGCAGAGCATTGAGAAAAAGGCGGAACTGGAAACGGAATTTCGTGAGGTTTCGCGCAAGACGCTGGCCTATCAACAATCCAACGTTGCTGGACAGGTCAAGGTATATCGGGATAATCAGCAGGCGCAGAAGGAGATCAACGATTTTATCGAGGTCATCTTCACCCCCATCCGTAAATTGAACGAAGCCCTGGAACAGGATAATCCCTACGCCAAGAGTCGATTGGGCAACATTGCTTTGCAAGTCCCCGACCCGTCGGATATCCAGCAAGAAGCTGCCAAAGTAACTATTGAACTGCATGCAAAGTATCAGGCGGTCCGCCAGATCATTGCTGAAATGCAGCAACTGGTTGCAGGGCTCCAGGAAAGCCAGCCGGTCGTGGACTATTTGCAGGAAACCGAAAGGGCAATCGCGGCGTACCGTGATGAAGTCGCCCGACTGAGAGATCAGGGCATCGGCACGGCGCAAGAGGCTGAAGCAGCTTTTAAACGTAAGCAAGAGCTGGAAACAGCCTTAGCTGAGATCGCCGTTCAGCAGACTCAGCTGCTGACATTGCAGAAGCAGATTTTTGCGGCTTACGCACGGTTAAAGCTGCATCGCCGCAAGCTTACCCGATTAAGACGAAAGTTCGTTAACGATGTTCTGGTATCCAATCCGAACTTGCGCATCACAATTGATGAACAGGCGGATGTCGATCAGTCTAAAGACGAGTTTCGTTCCATCTTGCGATTGCAGGATGGAACCTTTGTCGACGATGTCCTCTCGATGGATGAGGCGACCGGACAGAAGACAGGATTGTTAGGAAAGTTGGTGGCGGACGGCTTGCATGATCCTACACATAAACGTGTCACCAGCCTAAAGGCTGGGATTTTGGAACGCAACCGAGACATTCTCGGTCATGCCCTGCATGGCCGACTTGTAACGGCCATTAGCAGATTGAGCCCTGATGACTGCGATACTTTGCTGGAGTGGTTCCCGCAGGACTTTGTGAAAGTTGAGTTCAGGCGCAATCAGAACGAAAATTTCCAGTCGTTGGAGCGAGCTTCCGCAGGCCAAAAAACATCCTCGGTTTTGTCATTTCTGTTGTCACACGGCAACGAGCCCTTACTGCTGGATCAGCCAGAAGACGATCTCGACAATGCATTGGTTTCTGAGTTGGTGGTTAATCAAATTCGCAACAACAAATCACGCCGCCAAATGATTATTGTGACCCACAATCCGAATATTGTGGTGAACGGTGATGCCGAATTAGTGTTGCCAATGGTATTTGCAGCAGGCCAGATTCAACAAAATGACGCTGGCGGCTTACAAGAAAGGGCTGTGCGAGAGCGCATCTGCAACATCATGGAAGGTGGGCGCGATGCGTTTCGCCAGCGCTACAAACGCATTCTTGAAGATCTGGACGCCTCGGTTTAGTCGGAAGAAATATGAGTAAGAAGCAAAAACTAGAACTGACATGGATTGGGAAGGAAAAGCGGCCCAAGCTGGAGCCGCGCATCCTGCTCGAAGAACCAGAGAAGTCGTACCACGCTAAACAGCGAGTAACTGATAACGACATCTTCGACAACCGATTGATCTTCGGGGACAACCTGCTGGCGTTGAAGGCATTGGAGCAGGAATTTACTGGGAAAGTTAAGTGCGTATTCATTGACCCACCCTACAACACAGGCAGTGCATTTACACACTACGACGATGGGCTTGAACATTCCATCTGGCTGGGGCTGATGCGCGACCGGCTGGAGATCATCCGGCGGCTGTTGTCGGAGGATGGCTCGCTTTGGATCACCATCGACGACAACGAGTGCCATTACCTCAAGGTGTTGTGCGATGAGATTTTTGGGCGGGGGAATTTTGTGTGCAATGCCATTTGGGAGAAGGCCGATTCTCCCCGGAACTCTGCACGGCAGTTCTCAACGGACCATGACCATTTGCTGGTCTATGCAAAGGCTCCTGAGTGGGTCCCCCGGAGGCTTGCGCGGACAGATGAGGCAAACTCAATCTACTCAAACCCGGACAACGATAAACGGGGGCCTTGGCTACCTGGGGACCCGTATGCAAACAAGCCCTACTCTAAGGGCAAGTACACGATCACCGGGCCGACTGGCCGAGAATTCTCCCCGCCAGCGGGCCGCTATTGGCGAATTTCGGAAGAAAAGCTGCGGGAACTGGACAACGACGGGCGGATTTGGTGGGGGCCGACTGGCAACGCGCGGCCGAGCATAAAGCGCTACCTTGCTGAGGTTGGCGATTTGGTGCCGCGAACCCTTTGGTCCAAGGACGAGGTGGGAAGCAATCGCACGTCGAAAAATGAAATGCGCGCATTGTTTCCTGGCGACGAATCGTTCGGAACCCCAAAGCCTGAGCGCCTTCTCAAACGTGTTATCGAAATCGCCACTAACCCCGGCGATCTGGTACTCGATTCCTTCGCTGGTTCCGGCACCACCGGCGCGGTCGCGCACAAGATGGGCCGCCGCTGGATCATGGTGGAACTGGGCGAGCACTGCCACACCCACATCATTCCGCGCCTGAAAAAGGTCATTGACGGTGAAGACAAAGGTGGCGTAACTGAAAGCACGGGCTGGAAAGGCGGCGGCGGCTTCCGCTATTACCGTCTGGCGCCCAGCCTGATTGTCAATGATCGCTGGGGCAATCCCATCATCAACCCCGAATACAACGCAGCGCAACTGGCTGAAGCCCTGTGCAAGCTGGAAGGCTTCTCCTATGCACCTTCGGAAACGCATTGGTGGCAGCATGGCCACTCCAGTGAGCGGGATTTCATCTACGTCACCACGCAGAACCTGTCCGCCGACCAGTTGCAGGCACTCTCCGACGAAGTGGGTTCCGACCAGAGCCTGCTGGTGTGCTGCTCCGCGTTTCGGGGTGTGACGGCCGCCAAGGCGGCGGAACGCTGGCCGAATCTAACGTTGAAGAAGATTCCAAAGATGGTGTTGGCCCGCTGCGAATGGGGCCATGACGACTACAGCCTGAACGTGGCCAACCTGCCGTTGGCCAAACCTGATCCGGTGGATTCTGCTGCGTCCGCCGAGGCCGTCAATAAGAAGTCCAGGAACAGAAAAGTGGCTGCCACGCATTCGAATCAGGGCGGCTTGTTTGGGGAGGACGAATAATGAGCAACCGCGTCCTGCACGCCGTCACTGGTCGTTTGTCTCTTCGTCCGCCGCAGGCAGAATCGCTTTCCAGGCTGGCACGCATGATCGAGGCTGCCCCCGATCTGTTAAGCCATGAGCGAGATGTCACATCCATCCTTTCCACATTAAGGGCAGAGTTCCCTACGCTGGAGGACTTCGAGCGCGATTTCCCCTCGCTGTGCTTTGCGCTGGCAACAGGTGTGGGCAAGACTCGGCTGATGGGCGCCTTCATCGCCTATTTGCATCTGGCGCACGGCATCAACAACTTCTTCGTGCTTGCGCCCAATCTGACCATCTACAACAAGCTGATCACGGACTTCACGCGCAATACGCCCAAGTACGTGTTCAAGGGAATTGCCGAATTCGCGCAGCAACCGCCGCTGATCATCACCGGTGACAACTACGACCAGACCGGTGCGGCGGTGGATGATCAACCACAGGGCTTCGCCCAAGATGTCCGTATCAACATCTTCAATATTTCCAAGATTAATTCCGAGGTGCGCGGCGGCAAGGAGCCACGTATCAAGCGCATGCGTGAGGTGCTGGGCGACAGCTACTTCAATCATCTGGCAAATCTGCCCGACCTGGTGTTGTTGATGGATGAATCACACCGCTATCGCGCCAGCGCAGGTGTGCGTGCCATCAATGAACTGAAACCGCTATTCGGTCTGGAAGTGACGGCGACGCCCTTCGTGGAATCCAGCAAGGGGCCGGTGCCTTTCAAGAATGTGGTCATGGACTACCCGCTGGCGCGGGCAATGGAGGACGGCTTCGTCAAAGAACCTGCCGTGGTCACCCAACGAAACTTCGACGCCAAAGCCCACACGCCCGAAGAAATCGAGAAGACCAAGCTGGAAGACGGCGTGCGCCTGCACGAGACGACCAAGGTCGAACTGCTGACCTACGCCCGCGAGAACGGCGTCAAGCCGGTCAAGCCTTTCATGCTGGTTATCGCCCGAGATACCACGCACGCGGCGCAGCTCAAGGAATTAATTCAGACGGAACGGTTTTACGAAGGACGCTACGCCGACAAGGTGATCCAGGTTGACTCCAGCAAGAGTGGCGCAGAAGAGGAAGAGATGATCCGACGACTGCTGGCGGTGGAAAGCCCGGATGAGCCGACCGAGATCGTCATCCACGTCAACATGCTCAAGGAAGGCTGGGACGTGACCAATCTCTACACCATCGTGCCGCT
>Ga0180223_1000414_pt1 | contig 56884 bp, 53 predicted proteins | sample eDN5th30CKraftOP_FD_151337 | JGI IMG/M metagenome (GOLD analysis project Ga0180223, IMG submission 151337) | Enriched Organic Plus compost microbial communities from Emeryville, California, USA - eDNA 5th pass 30_C Kraft OP (version 2) (version 2) ... | reverse complement strand
TTGGGGAAAAAGGGCTCAAGCCGAGCCATCTGCTCATCCGTCAGCCAATACAGGTCGCTCATAATCAGTCTCCTTACGGAGCCTGAATCAGATCATGCCTCTCAGATCAATGGGTCCTGACCCTAAGCATTTCGGGCGATGCGCCACTTGCGTCGAGGCTTTCGCCTTGCTTGTTGTGCACCTTGTCCCAAAACTTCATGGTGATCGGCCCTTTGGAGCAAACCGCCGATGCGACGGACTGGATGACCGAATGAAGGTTTTCTGTGGAAGGTGCTGAGTTGTCTGTGCCGGACCGCTGGAGATAAGTTAGCCAGCCGATCGACTCCCTATATTGTTGGGAGGCATTGATGACGCGAAAATGAGTGCGGCAAGAGCCTTCAACATCAGGGAGCCTGTTCCTAACTCCTTGAAGAAAACCATTCCCGAAACCCAAAAGCGCAAACTGCTGGGCTGGCTGTCGCGTTGCAAGATCGTCGTTAACATCGACACTCATCGCAGTGTAGTCGGTGTAACCGGCGTAACCTTCCGGTCGGCCTGGAAAAATTTCAAAGCTATCACTGGCTGCTGGCGCGAGATTGATTGGCCATTTCGACCGCGGATTGCCCATAGCGCAGCGGACATAAGGACGCCTCGAAGTTGCGAGACGCTTGTACACCGCCGTTGGAGCCAATGCGACGATGATGGCCAACATTCCGATGAAGTCATGGCGGAAGAAGGCCATGCGCGCGATTCCGAATCCGCCGGCTAGGATGATCGCGAAGAGAATAAACACAGGAAGCCGTGGTTGAATGTTCATCCTTCCCGTTTATTCGGCGGCAACCACCGACATAAGCGTACCGCCCATTCTTCGATGTCCGTTTCGAAGTGAGGAACTTGGGCTCCTGAATGATTGGCTTTGGTCGAAAACCGCCATGCATGATCACAGGTTGCAAATGGCATAACCCCTTTTTGAAACGGCGTCGGACTAATCTCCATCAATGCATCCCCAGAAAGTTATGCTACTGTAACAAAGGACTGTCTGGGGATTTTCATGCGGCGCGGGAATGATCGATTCATAGAACGTTTGCCGCTTGCGCTCGGCCAGCGCTGGATGGGCTTTTTCTGGGCGGCCTTATTTTGCCTTGCGGCATTGGGGCTGCGTCTGGCCATGAGGCCATTGCTGCTGAGCGCCGCGCCCTTCGCCGCCTTTTTCCCGGCGGTGATTCTGTCGGCCTTTTTGTTCGGGGTCTGGCCGGGCCTGTGGGCGGCGATGCTGGGGCTGTTGTTTGGCAGCTATTTTTTCCTGCTTCCTTATACGGGATATGAAGTCACGCCCCACCTGGTGATGATCCTGTGCCTTTATGTAATAGTCATGGTCGTGGCTATCGCTCTGATCCATTTCATGCAGCGGGTGAATTTTCATCTGGCCGTGGAGCGCAAGCGCAGCCGGGAACTGGCGGATACCAAGGATCTGCTGTTTCGCGAATTGCAGCATCGCGTATCGAATAATCTGCAGGTGGTCGCGGCCATGTTGGCCCTGCAACGCCGTCATATCGATCATGACGCCGCACGCCGCGCGCTGGATGATGCGTCGGCCAGGCTGGCATTGATCGGCAAGATCAGCCGCGCCATGTATCAGCCGTCCGGAGAAGGGCAGGATGTCGGCGCGTTTCTGACGACATTGTGTGGCGATATTATCGAAGCCAGCGGACGGCAGGACATTGCCGTCCATGTCGCAGCCCCGCGTCAATTGCTGCTCGCATCGCATGTCAGCGTTCCGTTGGCGCTGATCGTGGCGGAGGCGGTCAGCAACGCGATCGAACATGGCCTGCCCGATCGCGCGGGCACGGTACGCGTTTCGCTGGACGCATCGGAGGAAGGATTTGCCCTGCGGGTCGTCGATGACGGCAAGGGCATAACGGCAGGTGAGGAAATCGGCGCTTCGAACAGCCTGGGCCTTCGCATCGCGGCTGCATTGGCGGCCCAGCTTGGCGGGCGTTTCGTGCTGGAGCCGGGCGCCGGCGGCGGAGCGGTTGCGCGCCTTGATCTTCCGCCATCGGCGAATGTAACATCCGACTAACCATTCTGCCGCTTGGCGGCGGCCATTCGCTCGGCTATGACCCGGCCCATGCTGACGAAAACCATGATGCGCCTTGGCGCTGCCGCCGCTCTGGTCCTGCTCGCGGGATGTGCGACATCGAAGAACAAGGCCGACACCCAATATGTCGCCCGTGACGTGTCCACGCTCTACAATGCGGGTAAATACCGGCTGGATCGCGGACAATATAAGCTGGCGGCCGCATTATTCGACGAAGTGGAACGCCAGCACCCCTATTCGCCATGGGCGCGGCGCGCGCAGCTCATGTCGGCGTTCAGCTATTACATGAATCGCAACTATAATGAATCGATCGGCGCCGCGCAGCGTTTCCTGTCGATCCACACCGGCAACAAGGACGCTTCCTACGCTTATTATCTGATCGCGCTCTGCTATTATGAGCAGATTGCAGACGTCACCCGCGACCAGAAGATCACGCAGCAGGCGCTGGATTCGCTGGGCGAATTGATCCGCCGTTATCCCGATACGCGCTATGCCTCCGATGCCCGCCTCAAGGTCGACCTCGTCAACGACCATCTGGCTGGCAAGGAAATGGAGATTGGCCGCTTTTATCAGCGCCGTGGCCAGTGGCTGGCGGCAACGCTGCGTTTTCGCACGGTGATCGACAAATTTCAGACCACGACTCACACGCCCGAAGCGCTGGAGCGTCTGGTCGAAAGCTATCTTGCCCTGGGTATTCCCGATGAGGCGAAGAAGGCAGCGGCTGTCCTGGGGGCCAACTATCCCGGCACCAAATGGTATGAACGCTCCTTCAAGCTCATTCGGGAATATGCGCCCAAGGCATAGGATCGTTTGTTCCCCTTTTGTACAGCGAAGGGTAGAAGCAGGCCATGCTGACCGCCCTGTCCATTCGCAACGTCGTGCTGATCGAGGCGCTCGATCTGGAGTTCGGGCCAGGTCTGGGCGTGCTGACGGGGGAAACCGGGGCGGGCAAATCGATCCTGCTCGATTCTCTGGGACTGGCGCTGGGCGCGCGGGCCGACAGCGGGCTTGTACGGAACGGCGAATCGCAGGCAAGCGTCACCGCGACGTTCGATACGCCTGCGCCAGACCATCGTGCCTTCGCGCTCCTTGCAGAAAACATGATCGCCCTTGAACCGGGCGAACCGCTCATCATCCGAAGGACGCTCAAGGCCGATGGTGGGAGCCGGGCTTTTGTGAACGATCAACCCTGCTCCGCTGCGCTGTTGCGGGAACTGGGCGGGACGCTGGTTGAAATCCACGGGCAGCACGATGATCGGGGATTGCTCAATCCGCGCGGTCATCGGACGCTGTTAGATGTCTATGGGCGCTGCGATGTCGCCCATGTCGCTGCGGCCTATATGGCGTGGCGAACGGCTGCAGATGCCTTGGCGGATGCACGGGAAACGGCTCGCAGCGCAGCGCGTGACCGCGATTACCTGACCCATGCGGTCGAGGAACTAGCGCGATTTGCGCCGGGACCGGGCGAAGAAGCGGCTTTGGCCGACGAACGGGCCACCATGCAGAAGGGCGCTCGCCTGACCGATGATCTTGCCGCCGTGACGGAGTGCCTGACAGGATCGGACGGCGGACTGGCGCAATTGCGGCAGGCGGCGCGGCGGTTGGACCGGATTGTGGTGGAATATGCGCCGCTGGCCGATGTGCTGGCGGCGCTCGACCGTGCTGTGATCGAGGCCGGGGAGGCGGAGGAGCGGCTGAATGAGTCGGCCGAGGCGTTGAGTTTCGATCCGGCAAGACTGGATGCGATCGAAACGCGCCTGTTCGATCTGCGCGGCCTTGCCCGCAAGCATCAGGTGCAGCCCGATGACCTCGCAGCATTGCGGGAAGAGATGGCAGACAGACTTTCCGCCATCGAAGGGAGTGAGGAACATCTCGCCACGCTGGAAGCGGCCGTCGCGGCCAAAGCGGATGCTTACCGGCAAGCGGCGCAAGAGCTCTCGACCGAGCGCCAATCGGCGGCGCAGCGGCTGGATGCGGCCGTCGCGGCGGAACTGGCACCCTTGAAACTGGATGCGGCTCGTTTCCGCACGGTGGTGGCGCCGCTGGACGAGGGCCAGTGGAGCGCGCAGGGTCTGGATCGGGTTGAATATGAGATATCGACCAATCCCGGCGCGCCCTTCGCACCGCTGGTGAAGATCGCTTCGGGCGGCGAATTGTCGCGTTTCATCCTGGCGTTGAAGGTGGCATTGGCGGAGCGGGGAGGGGCCGATACGTTGATCTTCGACGAGATAGATCGGGGCGTGGGCGGCGCGGTCGCGTCCGCTATCGGAGATCGCCTGGCCCGCTTGGCGCAAAGCAGCCAGATTCTGGTTGTCACCCATAGCCCGCAAGTCGCGGCCCGTGGGGCTGGGCACATGCTGATCGCCAAGTCCAGCGACGGGACGGTCACGCGTACCGGCGTCCACGCGCTCGATGCGGGCGAACGCCGTGAAGAGATTGCGCGCATGTTGTCCGGCGCGGAAATCACCGCAGAGGCGCGAGCGCAGGCCGAACGGTTACTGGAGGCCTGAGGGCGGCTTCAGCCTTTCCGCTTGAAAGGCACGGCGCTATGGAAGGCGCATGACTGAACCTGCCTCCATGACCGAAGCCGAAGCAGCCAATCGCCTGATGCGCCTTGCAAAGGAAATCGCGCGGCACAACCGGCTTTACCACGATCAGGATCAGCCGGAGATCACGGACGCGGCATATGACGCCCTGATGCGGGAAAACAATGCGCTGGAGGCGGCATTTCCTGACCTGGTGCGCGCGGATTCCCCTAATCGTCAGGTAGGGGCGGCCCCCACTTCCGGGCTGAAAAAAGTTCAGCATGCCATTCGCATGATGAGCCTGGACAATGGTTTCGCGGACGATGACATCGCGGAATTCCTAGCGCGTGTTCGCCGTTTTCTGGCTTTGCCGGAGGATGTGCCTGTCGCATTGACGGCGGAACCCAAAATAGACGGGCTTTCCTGTTCCCTGCGTTATGAGAGGGGCGAACTGGTGCTCGCGGCTACGCGGGGGGATGGCGCCACGGGTGAGGATGTGACCGCCAACGTCCGCACGATCACGGATATTCCAGAGAGGTTGACAGGCGCCAATATCCCGGAGCTCTTCGAGATCAGGGGCGAAGTCTATATGGCGAAAGCCGATTTCGCTGCCCTGAACGAGCGCCTCCTTGCAGAAGCCGATGACCCGGAAAAGGCGCGGCAATTCGCCAATCCCCGCAATGCGGCCGCAGGTTCTCTTAGGCAGAAGGACGCCACGGTCACGGCTGGCCGTCCGCTTCGCTTCCTGGCGCATGGGTGGGGGGAATGTTCGGCGATACCCGGTGAAACCCAACTGGACGTGATGCGAGCCATAAATGGCTGGGGTTTGCCTGTTTCCGATCTGCTGGTCCGGGTCGATACGCTGCGCGCCATATTGGAGCATTATCGCCGGATCGAGGCAGAGCGCGCCGAACTGCCGTTCGATATCGACGGCGTCGTCTACAAGGTGGCCCGGCTCGACTGGCAGCAGAGGCTGGGCTTCGTGGCCAAGGCGCCCCGCTGGGCCATCGCGCATAAATTTCCGGCGGAACGAGCGCAAACCACTTTGGAAGCCATCGATATCCAGGTCGGGCGAACTGGTAAGCTGACTCCTGTGGGGCGGTTGACCCCCGTGACAGTCGGTGGCGTCGTGGTTTCCAACGTGACGCTCCACAATGCCGATGAGATCGAACGGCTGGGCGTTCGTCCGGGCGACCGGGTCGTCGTGCAGCGCGCGGGAGACGTGATCCCGCAGGTCGTGGACAATCTCACCCGCGAGGATGTTCGCGCGCCTTTCCTTTTTCCCGATCATTGCCCGGTTTGTGGTTCCGAAGCCGTGCGGGAGGAGGGGGAAGTGGACATACGCTGCACTGGAGGACTTGTCTGTGCGGCCCAGCGGTTCGAGCGTTTGCGCCACTTCGTCAGCCGCGGTGCGCTGGATATAGAGGGCCTTGGCGAAAAGACGATCGAGGAATTTCTCGACCTTGGCTGGATTTCGGAGCCGGCCGATATTTTCCGTCTGTCAGCCCATCGCGCGGCGCTGCTCGGCCGGGAGGGATGGAAGGAGAAATCCGTCGACAATCTGCTCGCCGCGATTGAGGCGAAGCGGAAACCGGATGCGGCGCGGCTGCTTTTCGGCCTGGGGATACGTCATGTCGGCGCGGTGACGGCGCGCGACTTGTTGAAACGGTACACGACCTTGCCCGCCATCCGCTTGCTGGCACAGGAGATCGTCGCCCTGCGCGATACCATGATACGGGTGGAAGGAGAGGAGGAAAGCCGTTTCCTCAACCGGCGGGACAAGGCGATTGCCGAAATCATCGGCGTCGAAAATGTCGGCGCGGCGGTCGGTCATGCGCTCGCCGATTTCTTCCATGAACCACATAATGTCGCGGTGTGGGACGATCTGCTGGGCGAAGTATCGCCGCCCGATTATGTGGTGCAAACCACGGCCAGCGCCGTCACGGGCAAGATCGTGGTGTTCACCGGCAAGCTGGAAACGATGAGCCGCGATGAGGCGAAGGCGCAGGCGGAACGTCTGGGCGCGAAGGCGGCGGGATCGGTCAGCGCCAAGACGGATCTGGTGGTCGCTGGCCCCGGCGCGGGTTCGAAGCTCAAGCAGGCTGCGGCTCTGGGCATAGAGGTGATCGATGAAGCCGCCTGGGCCGAGATCGTGAAGGCGGCGGGCCAGGGGTAAGCTGGCCCGGCCTTTACTTCAGGACGCCTGCTCCAGCTTGTCCTGCGTTTTCGTCTGGAAATCGCGGGCTTCATGGCGTTCGTGCAACTGCTCATCCAGCGGACCGGAGACCTTGTTGACGATACGGCCACGCTTCACGGCCGGACGTGTGTCGATCTGTTTCGCCCAGCGATTGAGGTGCTTGTAACTGGCTCCGTCGAGAAACTCGCCGGCCCCTTCGTAAGTGCGATTGAGGACGACGCCGCCATACCAGGGCCAGATTGCCATATCCGCGATGCCATATTCATCGCCCGCCATATATTCATTGCCCGCGAGATGGCGGTCGAGCACATCGAGCTGGCGCTTCACCTCCATCGTGTAGCGATTGATCGGATATTCGTATTTTTCCGGCGCATAGGCAAAGAAATGGCCAAAGCCGCCGCCCAGCAGGGGCGCGCTGCCCATCTGCCAAAACAGCCAGGACAGCGTCGCCGCGCGCTTGGCCGGATCGGCAGGCAGGAAAACGCCGAATTTTTCAGCCAGATAAAGCAGGATCGCGCCCGATTCGAATATGCGCTGGGGCGGAGACACGCTGCGATCCATCAGCGCGGGAATCTTGCTGTTGGGGTTGACGGAGACGAAGCCGCTGGAAAATTGATCGCCTTCGCCGATGCGGATCAGCCAGGCGTCATATTCCGCTTCCTTATGTCCGGCTTCCAGCAGTTCTTCGAGCAGGATTGTGACTTTTTGCCCATTGGGCGTCGCGAGGGAATAAAGCTGCAGTGGGTGTTTGCCGACCGGCAGATCCTTGTCATGCGTCGGTCCGGCGATGGGGCGGTTGATATTGGCGAATGTGCCGCCATTCGCCTTGTCCCATGTCCAGACGCGGGGCGGGGTATAGCTTTCGGTCATGCAGGGTGCTCCCTTGGATGGCAGTTACCCCCGCAGGTAGGAAGCGGCCCCCGACCCGGCAACCGTTCCTGCCACCATGGCGGATTTATTTCTTTCCTGTCCGCGCGATAAGGACACTCATCGGCGAGTGGTGGGCGATGGCTGATGCATTCGATCCAAGCAGCTTCGAGGAGAAAGAGGGTTGATGCGAGCCGAGGACGATAAGGTCGGCTGCCTGGGCCTGCGCGTAGGAAATCACCTCGTCGCGCACCTGACCGCGTTTGGTGATGAAATCGATGCGGCTTTCGTCGATACTCAGATCCCCACACCATTCACGCATGGCGGCCATGGCATCTTGCTGTTCATGCAGATCGAAATCCTCCGCGAGCAGTTCGGCATAGCGGGACGGCAGATAATAGCGGACATAGAGAAGGTGGAGCCGCCCCTCGTTCCCCGCGATGGCGGCAGCGCGCGCCAGGGCCGCGCGGCCATTATCCGGATCATTGACGTCCACCGCTACGATGATGTTCGAAAAGCGCATCTTTCTCTCCTTTGCCTTCCCGCTATTGTTCCGGTTCGGTGGAGAGATGGAAGCACGGAGCGGGCGCGACATGAAATAATGCCTGCGGGCAATGGCATGGCGACGGCCGCAACAATCCTGCAACGCGGTGATGGCAGGGGAGGGGAGATCTGATCGTCCCGCGGAAAAAATGACGGCCACCTCTTGACCGAAAAAATCCTCCTTCCATATTCACGCCTGCTAGCACTCCCGAAAGAGGAGTGCTAACAAGTGAAGGTTCATTGGGAGAAGGGCCAGAGCGCGCATCAGGGGGTGTCCCCGCGCGCTTTTCCAGATCCCGCAAACGTCCGTAAGAGGGAAAGGCACTCAACATGGCATTTCGTCCGTTGCATGACCGCGTTCTCGTTCGCCGCGTAGAGGCGGAAGAGAAGACAGCTGGCGGCATCATTATCCCCGATTCCGCCAAGGAAAAGCCGCAGGAAGGCGAAATCGTCGCTGTCGGCACCGGCTCCAAAGCCGAAGACGGCAAGGTCACTCCGCTGGACGTCAAGGCCGGCGACCGCATCCTGTTCGGCAAATGGTCGGGCACCGAAGTCAAGGTCGACGGTGAAGACCTGCTCATCATGAAGGAATCGGACATTCTGGGCGTCGTCGCCTAAAGAATCGCCGATTTTCCCGCACTCCAATTTGCAAGAAAGAGGTTTTTACCCATGGCTGCAAAAGAAGTAAAATTCTCCCGCGACGCCCGTGAGCGCATCCTGCGCGGCGTCGACATTCTGGCCGACGCGGTCAAGGTGACTCTGGGGCCGAAGGGCCGCAACGTCGTCATCGACAAAAGCTTCGGCGCGCCCCGCATCACCAAGGACGGTGTTTCGGTCGCCAAGGAAATCGAACTGAAGGACAAGTTCGAGAATATGGGCGCCCAGATGGTCCGCGAAGTCGCTTCGAAGACCAACGACGTCGCCGGTGACGGCACCACCACCGCGACCGTCCTTGCCCAGGCGATCGTTCGCGAAGGCATGAAGTCGGTTGCCGCCGGCATGAACCCGATGGACCTGAAGCGCGGCATCGACCTTGCCGTCACGAAGGTTGTCGAAGACCTCAAGGCCCGTTCCAAGCCGGTTTCCGGCACCAAGGAAATCCAGCAGGTCGGCATCATCTCGGCCAATGGCGACACGGTCGTCGGCGAGAAGATCGGCGAAGCGATGGAGCGCGTCGGCAAGGAAGGCGTGATCACCGTCGAGGAAGCCAAGGGCCTCGAATTCGAGCTGGACGTCGTGGAAGGCATGCAGTTCGATCGCGGCTACCTGTCGCCCTATTTCATCACCAACCCGGAAAAGATGCAGGTCGAACTCGCTGACCCCTACATCCTGATCCACGAGAAGAAGCTGTCGAACCTCCAGTCGATCCTGCCGATCCTCGAAGCAGTCGTGCAGTCAGGCCGTCCGCTGCTTATCATCGCGGAAGACATTGAAGGCGAAGCGCTGGCGACCCTGGTCGTCAACAAGCTGCGCGGCGGCCTGAAGGTCGCTGCGGTCAAGGCTCCGGGCTTCGGCGACCGCCGCAAGGCCATGCTGGAAGACATCGCCGTCCTGACCAAGGGCGAAGTCGTCTCCGAAGACCTCGGCATCAAGCTCGAAAACGTCACCCTGGGAATGCTCGGCACCGCCAAGCGCGTCACCATCGACAAGGACAACACCACCATCGTCGATGGCGCCGGTGACGCCGAAGCGATCAAGGGCCGCACCGAGCAGATCCGCGCTCAGATCGAGACGACCACGTCCGACTACGACCGCGAAAAGCTGCAGGAACGTCTGGCCAAGCTGGCTGGCGGCGTGGCCGTCATCAAGGTTGGCGGCGCATCGGAAGTCGAAGTCAAGGAGCGCAAGGACCGCGTCGACGACGCGCTGCACGCGACCCGCGCGGCCGTTGAAGAAGGCATCGTTCCCGGTGGCGGCACGGCGCTTCTCTACGCGACCAAGGCCCTGAACGGCCTCAAGGGCGCCAATGACGACCAGACCCGCGGTATCGACATCATCCGCAAGGCCATCGAAGCGCCGCTGCGCCAGATCGCCCAGAATGCGGGCGTCGACGGCGCCGTCGTCGCCGGCAACCTGCTGCGCGAAAATGACGAGACGAAGGGCTTCAATGCCGCAACCGACGCCTATGAAAATCTGGTTGCCGCTGGCGTCATCGACCCGACCAAGGTTGTTCGTGCTGCTCTGCAGGACGCGGCTTCGGTTGCCGGTCTGTTGATCACCACTGAAGCGACCATTGCCGAACTGCCCGACGACAAGCCGGCGATGCCGGCCATGCCCGGCGGCATGGGCGGCATGGGCGGCATGGACTTCTAAAGCCGATCGTCGCAGGCGGACGCATGTTCGCCTGCGGTCCGATCGCGGCGATGAGAAGTCCGCGTTCAAGCGATATATAGCCGGCGGAGCAATCCGCCGGCTTTTTTGCTGCGCCATCGCCGCGCCCCGCGCGTGATATTTTCGCGAGATTAACCAAAAAATAAATCAACGGTCCCATTTTGAGGATTGGGAACCGGAGACCCGCCAATTTGCGCGCCATAAGAACCTTTCTCATCAGTCGACTTGCCCGGCACACGGCGCAGGACGCGGATGTGCGCCGCAGTCTGGTGGAAACGCTCTATGCTTCTCCCGCATCGCTGACCATTGGCGCGGTAACGGGAACCGCTGTCGGCATAGTCATCGCCAATCTCAGCCAAGATCCGACGATCGATGCTATCGTCGCTGCGGTGTGTATCGTGGCGGCCTTGCGGGTCGTCACGGCGATATTCTTCCATCGGCAATTGGTGCGCGGCACCGCGGTCGCTTCCCGCGTCTGGGAACTGGTCTATGAGCTTGGCGCATGGGCCTATGCGGGGCTGCTGGGCCTCATGAGCTTTGCGACGCTCGTCGCATCGGGCAATTCGGTCATGCACATGCTCAGCGTGTCGATGGCAACGGGCTACGCCGGCGGTATTTCGGGCCGCAATGCGGGGCGGGTTCACATCGCCATCGGGCAGGTCTGCCTTGCCCTGCTGCCGACGGCGACGGGGCTATGGCTGGAGGGATCAACCGGCTATCGGGTTCTGGCTGTTGCCATGGTGATGATGATCCTGGGGCTGGCGGAGATCAGTTCCACGACGCACCGCATCGTCGTTCAGGCGCTCAAAGGTAAAAGAGACCAGTCTGCCCTGGCGGAAAAATTCGAGCGTCTGGCACGGTATGACAGCCTGACCGGTTTGGAAAACCGCATGGCCATGCAGATGCGGCTGCAGGACATTTTCGACAATCACATGAGTTCGCACGACGCGGTGGCCATCCTCTGGATGGATATCGACAGGTTCAAAGAGATCAATGACTCGCTGGGTCATATCGTTGGCGACCAATTGCTCCGCATCGTTGCTCAACGATTGAAGGAAGTCGTTCGCGACAATGGCTGGATCGCGCGCTTCGGCGGCGACGAATTCGTCATCATCTGCCCCAATGCCGACCGATTGACGGCGCAAACCATGTCTCGGAAGATCATTGAATATTTCGCGCATGGATTTGGCATTGGTGACCATCATCTTGAAGTGACCGCGTCCATCGGCTACGCGGTTGCGCCGCAGGATGGCCGTCACATGGACGAGTTGATGCAACATGCGGATATCGCCCTGTATGAAGCCAAGCGGGAAGGGCGCAATCGCGCGTCAAGCTTCAGTTGGCTGTTCAAGGAACGCTTCAACCGCGTTCACGAGATCGAAACAGGTCTGCGCCGCGCTATAGAGGGGCAGGAGCTCAAGCTGGTGTTCCAGCCGATCGTGGATCTGGAAAGCCTGCACATCGACGCCTGTGAAGCGTTGCTGCGCTGGGAGCATCCCACTTTGGGGCCGATACCGCCATCCGAGTTCATTCCGATCGCGGAAGGCATGGGCATTATCGAGGACATCACTTCCTGGGTTCTGCGTAATGCCTGTCTGGCGGCCGCGTCCTGGCCCACGGATGCGCGGGTCGCCGTCAATATATCGCCCGCCTCCCTCAAATCTGCGGAGCTGCCGGGCAGCGTCATCGCGGCTCTGTTGGAATCGGGCCTGCCTGCGCGCCGGCTGGAACTGGAAGTGACGGAATCCATCTTCCTGGATGACAGTGGCCAGGCCAACACCATTTTGCTTGAATTGCAACGCATTGGATTACGGCTGGCACTGGATGATTTCGGGACGGGATATTCCTCGCTTTCCTATCTGCGGTCCTATCGTTTCGACACGCTGAAGGTGGACCAGAGCTTCATGGCGGGCGTCAGCGCCAATGCGGAGGACCGGGCCATTGTCAGGGCCATCGGAAATCTGGCCCGCGATCTGGCGATGGATACGGTGGCCGAAGGGATAGAAACCCTCGATCAACTCGATCATGCCCGGGATGCCGGTTTCACCAACGTGCAAGGCTATCTGTTCAGCAGACCCATATCGTGCGAGGCCGTTGCGGCACTGATCGCCAGTGGCCCGCTGATGCCGTCGGAAGAGCCGCCGATCATAACCTATCCGCGCCGCCGGTTGAGCTGACTGGCCCGAGAATTTCAGCGCAGGCGGGTCTGGGCCGACGCCAGCCGGCGCATCATCCGCAAATCCCGATCCGAAAGCATCAGCGCGGTGTCGGTCCAGGTGGTGACGATGTCGGTCAATTCTTCCAACGTCATGGGATTGACGCGACGGCCCGCGCGCGCGATTCCGACATAACCGGCATGGTGCGCGCTGTGTTCGGCAATCCACTGGCGGGTTGCCTCCTCACCTTCTCCTGCCTCAACCACCTGAGAAACGATGCCCATGGCGCACATTTCTTCGGCGGTATAGACATGACCTTCCATTATCATGCGCCGGGCCAGCACCGGGCCGACCTTGCGGGACAGGATCGAATAGGCGCCCATGCCGGGGAACAGGCCGAACAAAACCTCCGGCAAACCAAAGCGCGCCTGCCGTTCCGCGATGATGACATCGAAGCACATGAGCGCTTCCAGACCGCCGCCGAGTGCATCTCCCTGCGCCAAGCCGATGTTGATGATGTCCATGTCATTGCTGTGCCAGATGCGATCGACGATCTCGACACAGGAAATGCCATATTTCAGCAAGGCGTCGCGATTGCGGTTCTGGATGCATTCGGCGAACATCTCCAGGTCGCCACCCAGATTGAAGACACCGGGAAAGCGGGACCCCAGAACCATGAATTTGAGGGCGCTGGGGTGAGCGCTGAAGAGCCGCTTGCTTTCGCTGAGCCAGGTCATCGTGTCGCGAATCAGGCCCTGGTTCGAATTAGGCCGTTCATGGGGTGTCATGAAAGCCCATAATGTGCCCGCTTCTACATCCCAGCGCACGTCGATCTGTCCCAGATCGAACAGCATGGACTGGCTGAATTCTTCGGAAGCCCTGTTTTCCCTAGCGTCGAGATCACCGGTGTCGACGGGAAGGGGAATATCATCCTCATGCGACGTTCGTGCGTCAGCATGGGTCGGATTAAATCGACCTGAATCAATCATCTGAGCCCCCAAATTCCCATTTTCCGTTAGCAGAACAGGGTTGTAGGTCTGATGCAATGCCGACAGGATAAATGCCAGGCTATTAACCAATTTTTATATAAAACTGTTACCTTCAAACCTATTACTGGCAGCCGAAAATGGCAGCTTTGTTGCATTATTGCAACGACTGCTTCTTGGGTAAGCAGGCTTGGCCTTTGTTAACCTTTAGAGGCTAAATCGGCGTTCATGTATCGGCGCCCGTCAAATCCTAAAACCGTGAACCTGATGCTGCATGACGCCACGGATAACCCATGGCAGTTGCGATTGTCCGATGATTGCCTGCGTTTTATAGGTCGATATAAGCGGGTCGAAGGTTTCCACGTCGACGCGATGATGTTGTTCGAAGGTTTACGCAAGTCGGGTTGATCCGCCGGGCTGCCATAGCGCACTTGTGCCTGCTGCCGTTCGCTCCTAGAGGGCGCTCGTGACCCAATCGCGCTTTTCCTTTTCCGTCGCCGCCACCGATGGCAAGGCCCGCACCGGCGTTATTTCGATGCGCCGGGGCGATATTCGGACACCGGCCTTCATGCCGGTTGGCACTGCGGCCACGGTGAAGGCCATGCGGCCCGCCGAGGTGCGGGCAGCGGGGGCCGACATCATTCTGGGCAACACCTATCACCTGATGCTGCGTCCGGGTGCGGAGCGCATGGCGCGACTGGGCGGACTGCACGGCTTCATGGGCTGGGACAGGCCCATATTGACCGACAGCGGCGGCTATCAGGTGATGAGCCTCTCCGCGCTCACCAAAATGAGCGAGGAAGGCGTTTCCTTCTCCAGCCACATCGACGGGTCGAAGCATATGCTCAGCCCCGAGCGGTCGATGGAAATTCAGCGCCTGCTGGACAGCGATATCGTCATGGCGTTCGACGAATGCACGAAGAACGGTTGCACCCATGATGAAGCGGCACGGTCGATGGAAAGGTCGATGCGCTGGGCGAAGCGGTCCCGCGACGCCTTCGATGCCGGGGAAGCCCATGCGGAGCGCGCCGCGCTGTTCGGTATCCAGCAGGGGTCGCTGGATCAAGGATTGCGGCGCATTTCCGCCGACAGGCTGATCGACATCGGTTTCGATGGCTATGCCGTGGGCGGCCTTGCCGTGGGTGAAGGGCAGGAAGCCATGTTCGGTTGCCTCGATTTCGCGCCGGATATGTTGCCTGCGGACAGACCCCGCTATCTGATGGGCGTGGGTAAACCAGACGACATTGTGGGCGCGGTGGAACGCGGCATAGACATGTTCGATTGCGTGTTGCCGACGCGCAGCGGCCGCAACGGTCAGGCTTTTACATGGAATGGCCCGCTCAATATCCGCAACGCGCGTTTCGCGGAGGATCAGGGGCCACTCGACCCGCGTTGCGCCTGCCCGGTCTGCTCGACATGGAGCCGCGCCTATCTGCATCATCTCGTCAAGGCTGGAGAAATGCTGGGTGCAATGTTGATGACGCAGCATAATATCCATTTCTATCAGGATCTTATGCAGAATATCCGAGGCAGCATCGCAGAAGGGCGCTTTGCCGCTTTTGCCGCCGGTTTCCGGAGCGGATATAAGCGGGCGTGAGTCAGGCCAGGGTTGCGATCACGATCGCATAGAGGCCCGTCGCCGCATCATGGTCCAGCGGCGAACGCAGTTGCCGGGACAGGCCGGTGAGGATGCGTCCGTAGCGCTCCTCCAGGCGAACGGACATGTCGGGTGATGCGCGCAGGGCAGGAGAAAGGATTTCCAGCCTGGCGCGACCCATTGATCCGCTGTCCCCGTGAATGGATATCTGCATGGTTGCAAGGGGATCGGACAGCATGGCCAGTTCGATCAGTTCCGTGAGCAGGAAGGCGACCGGCACGGCGACATCCTGGCTTATGTGCAGGTTGTCGCTGTCGATCTGGATGGCGAATCGGCGTGCTTCCGCCGGAGCGCTGCTCCGCAGGCTGGCGGACAGTTCGCTGATGAGCGAGCGGGCCCCCACGCCATGATTTTCCTCCAACTCCGCATAATGATTGCGATGCACGACCGACAGGGCATCGACCCGGCGCTGGATCGAAGCATAGGCTTCCCCCGCTTCGAAGGTGACGGCGGATCGCGCATGCAGGTTGATGAGGCTGGCGATGATCTGAAGGTTGTTCTTGACGCGATGATGCACCTCGCGCGTCAGCTTCCGCTGGGTTTCCAGCGCTTCGGCCATTTCTGCCTCATGGGTGGCGACTTCTTCGCTGATGGCCCGGAATGTCTGGCCGAGAGCCACGATTTCCTGTGCGGGGGTCCGCATGCGGCGCAGGGGTTCCAGAACTTCGCCCGGTTGATAGGCCGCCACGGAACGGCGCAACCCCACCAGCGGGCGGATCAGCAGCCGGTTGACCACGAACCATCCGATCGCGGCGGCGGCAAACCACATGACGAGGGGCAGGAAAAGCGAGAGCAGCCGGGCCGCGGTCGCGGGTGGATCCTGCGTCGTCATGGTCAGAACCATGTCAGGCTGAACGACCCGGGCGGACAGGCTGGTGTTGCGATATCGGGATTGCTCGCGATCATCGGGCCGCTGGGTGATGAACAGTGTTCTGGAGCCCTGCCGCAGGCTCAATTGGCGATTCTGAAGGGCAGTGGCGGGGTCGGTCACTCTTTCCAGATGGGCGCGGGAATAATAAGCAAGCGCCACGATCTTGCCGTCCGAGCTGATCTCGCGGCTGACGAGAAAGCCGGCTTGGGGCAGTAATGCCGCATCGGCGGAATCAAATCGCCGCTCCGGCGCTATTCCGGCCGGTTCAGCCTGTGGCGATCCGCATAGTCGCTGTCCCGTCCGGTCATAGATATAGAAGGTGCCTTCGCTGCGGGTATGCGATTGCAGGAAAAAGGCGAGGCGCCCGCACATGGCCGAATCGGCCGTCCGAGCTGCGATGGCATTGACCGTAAGGGCGATGGCGGTTCGGTCCGATGCAAGGTCGGCGGTCAGTTTGCGGGCGCTCTGCGTCACGGCTACCCGAAGCAGGGCTTCCCTTTCGAGGTCGGCGGTGCGGATCGCCTGAAGCGAGGCGACGAGCGCCAATATGCCGAGCGGTAGCAGCGCCAATGTCAGGATGAGGAACATCTTGACGCCGGTCGAACGAAAATAGCTGCTCATTATCACGGATGGGGGATGTGCAGACATGTGGCAACCCGCCTGAGGATGGCTGCCCCGATCATGATGCCATCAATCCAGTTTGCTGAGGAGGTCTAGCATTTCCGAGGGAATATCCTCATTGATGGCGCGTTGATAAACTGATCGCAAGGCGTCGGCGACATGTTCCTTGTTCTTGGAATGGGAACCTCGTTTGCCGCGCGCGGAAGGCTGTGCACGTTTCATACCTGTAACGGCGACATCTGGATCGATATCGACTGTCTGTGTCGCATTCCGTTCCTTTGTTGAAGAAACCAAAACTCAGCCCCTCTGAAACAACCCGTGCCCTGCCTGCCGATCTGTTTTTTGCGAGTTTCCGGGGCAGCGTCAATTCCTAGACCCTGTAAAATCCGTAAACCTTGGCTTTGCCGTCGAAAAAACCGAACGTCAGTGAAACAAATCTGTCCGTTGATGGTTCCCCAGTCCAAGGCGTTTTTTGTATCATCGGTATTACCGATGGCGAGGGGGCTGGTCTTGCCATGGGGACATTGTCGATCCATCCTTCTTGTTCGAAACAGATTTCGCAGCATTATGCCCATAAGGGTAGGGAGAAGACCAACACATGTCGCTTGGACAACAGCTGCACCCCCATCTTCCCTTTCTGCGCCGTTATGCGCGCGCGCTGACAGGGGATCAGATGCATGGTGACGCCTATGTACGCGCCTCGCTTGAAGCAATCGTAGCCGCGCCGGAAGAATTCCCCGCCGGCGTTGATCCGCGTCTGGGCCTTTACAAGATTTTCCATGCGATCTGGTCGTCGTCTCATCTGGATGACGTGCCTGCCGTTATCGGTCCCGACGGGCAGGAGGCGATTGCCCAGGCGCGACTCGGGCGGCTGACGCCTTTGCCTCGCCAGGCGCTGCTCCTGACCGCATTGGAAGGGTTCACGATTGACGACGCGGCCTATCTCATCGGCATGGATGCGTCCGATGTGGAAGCCCTGGTGGAGGAAGCGCTGCACGCGATCGAGTCGCAGACCCGCGCCAAGGTTCTGATTATCGAGGACGAACCGATCATTGCGATGGATATCGAAACCATCGTTCGCGATCTGGGGCATGAAGTGACGGCGATAGCGGTGACGCGGGAGGATGCGGTGCGCGAAGCGATGGCGCAGCGTCCAGGATTGGTGCTGGCGGATATCCAACTGGCCGACGATTCCAGCGGGATCGACGCGATAAAGGATATCCTGGCGGAATTTGCCGTTCCGGTGATCTTCATCACCGCTTTCCCGGAACGGTTGTTGACGGGCGAGCGGCCTGAGCCGACATTCCTCATCACCAAGCCATTTCAGCGCGCCACGGTCAAGGCGGCGATTTCTCAGGCGCTTTTCTTTGACGAAGCTACCGCGCCTGCCTGACGGAATAGACGGGGGGCGCATCGGAACCCCCGCCCGTTCGTTGCGTTATTGATGCGTAACGATGGGGAGAGAAGGCATGGCTGACGAGGAGCAGCATATTTCGACAGTGGATGTCCGTGCGGGATCGACGCCTCATATCGTGCGATATGTTCTGGGGATTTCGCTGGCGCTGGTCGTCATCGTGATGCTGCTGGTTCTTTGGCGTTGAAGCCTTGACGATGGATTTTTCGGTTGGCTGTTATCAGCATAAGGCGCAAGCATTTATATGGCTTTGACCACTTCGGTTCACGCAGCAAAAGCGGCAGGCGGCACAGGGAGTGCTCCTATGGATGAGGCGGTTGAACGCACCACATTGTCCGATTCGGATTTCAAGCGCGAACTTGCCGCAGTCATCCCTCATCTTCGTGCGTTCGGCCGGTCGCTGGCGGGCAATCGGGATGTGGCGGATGATCTTGTTCAGGAAACGCTGTTGAAGGCATGGGCCGCGCGTACCCGGTTCCAGGCTGGGACCAACATGCGAGCCTGGACTTTCATCATCCTGCGTAATCATTATCTTTCACAAATGCGCCGTTCGCGGTTCCGGGGAGATTGGGACGACCTGACGGCGGATCGCCTGCTGGCTGCCCCGGCGGGTCAGGATAAGCATGTGGAACTTTCCGACATGCAAAGGGCGCTGTTGCAACTGCCCCAGCCCCAGCGGGAAGCGTTGATATTGGTGGGGGCCGGTGGCTTCGCCTATGAGGAAGCGGCCGAAATTTGCGGCGTTGCGGTGGGGACGATCAAAAGCCGCGTGGCGCGTGGCCGTGCTGCGCTGGAACAGATCATGGAAAATGGGGATTTGCCTTCGCGCCGTACCCAGGAAACCACGGCCACCGCGGTTCTCGATGAAATCATGGAAGATGTCGATCGCTTGAGCCGTGGGCGTGAAGCGACTTCGCCGGGGGATGAAACAGGCTGAACGAAACGGCCGGATATGGCCCGTCCGCGTCGAGGGAGATGGAGATGGACGAGGAGCAATCGCAAGACGATCTGCCAGACAGATCGGCACGGCCATCCGACACGGGACGGCCGCACGGTAGCGGGCTCGTTTTCCTGCTGGTTGCTCTCGCCCTGATCCTGGCCATCGGGTTTTTCTATCTTTCGAAGGCCCGGGAGGACCGGCAGGCTGACCGGATGACGCAAGCGGCCAATTCAGTCGACGATGCGGCAAGGGTCGTAGGCGACGCGGCCAGAAATGCCGCAGACAGTTTTCGCAGGGACAACGATTCAGGGCCGAATTAACCTGTATTCCCGCCCATTTTCCCATTCAGGAATTATTTGCCATTTTCAGGCACTCTCCCGGGAGTGTCGGATTTCCTTACAGCGTATGTAAGATAGATCCGGTGCGATAGGGCCGCGTTGCAGCGGCCTGGGGAATGCACGGGATCATGATCAGGCTTTTCAAACATTATGTGCCGCATGCGGTGTTGCTGCTGGGCCTTCTGGATTTTGCCTTGCTGCTATGCGCGGCGGAGGGGGGCTGGGTGCTGCGGGCGCGGCAGATCGGCATGGATGTCGATCCCGCTATGACCCGGGTTTGGCCTTTGCTCAGCTTCGGTATTGCCATCCAGACGGCCATGATCGCAGTCGGCGTTTATGGGACAGAGGCGTTGCAATCGATCCGCTTCGCCTTTGCCCGGCTGCTGGTAGCTGTATCGCTGGGTGTCATCTTCCTGTCGGTGATGCACTTTATCGGGCCAGACATGACCCTGTGGCGCTCCAATTCGCTTTACGCGATGGGGTTGGCGATGGGATCGCTGATCCTGATCCGCCTGCTGCTTGGCTCCATGATTGGCGGGGAAGCTTTCAAGCGGCGCCTGGTCGTGTTGGGAGCGGGAACCCGTGCCGCCCGCATCCGCGAACTGGAGCGGAAAAAGGGGGCGGGTTTTCTGGTCGTTGGCTATATCGGCATGAACGACGGCCCCCAGGTGATCCCCGAATCCATCAACCGCAGCGCCATATATAATCTCGCGGATTTCGTGGTCCGGCTGGGCGCAAGCGAGGTTGTGCTGGCGTTGGAGGAGCGCCGCAATGCAGTGCCCCTCAGCGACCTGCTGCGCGTCAAGACAACCGGCGTTCACGTCAATGAAATTTCCACCTTTCTGGAGAGGGAGACGGGCCGGGTCGACCTCGATAGCGTAAACCCGAGCTGGCTCATCTTTTCCGACGGCTTTTCCGCTGGCCGTCGGTTGTCCAGCATCGCCAAGCGGGTTTTCGATATCGTCGCCAGCCTGCTCCTGCTCATTCTCACCGGGCCGGTCATCCTGCTTGCGGCGATGCTGGTGAAGCTCGACAGCCGTGGCCCGGCCTTCTACCGCCAGCAGCGCGTGGGCCTGTATGGCCAGGAATTCTGGATCGTCAAATTACGCACCATGCGTCAGGACGCCGAAGTCGCGGGACAGGCGGTCTGGGCGGAAAAGAACGATCCGCGCATCACTCGCCTCGGCTATTGGCTTCGCAAGCTGCGTGTCGATGAATTGCCGCAGACATGGACGGTCCTTAAAGGGGAAATGAGCTTTGTCGGGCCTCGCCCCGAACGGCGCCAGTTCGTCGAGGATCTGGAGCAGCATCTGCGTTACTATGCGGAACGCCATATGGTGAAGCCGGGTATCACGGGCTGGGCGCAGATCAACTATCCCTATGGCGCTTCGATCGAGGATGCCCGGCACAAGCTGGAATATGACCTCTATTATGCCAAGAATTATACGCCTTTCCTTGATCTGCTGATCCTCATCCAGACGGTGCGCGTCGTCCTTTGGCCAGACGGCGCGCGTTGAGGGCGGGGCGATGAGCATCCTGCTGCAATTCATCGGCAATTGGGGACACGCGCTGGCCGCGGCGCTGTTCGCTGCGTTGGGCATATTCATCCTGCGCCGACGCGATGGCGAGATCGAGCCGCGCCTGTTAGCCAGTGCCTTGCTGATGACATCCTGCTGGGCGCTTTATGTTTCGTTCGGCGGGGTCGGTCAGACGCTTTCCGGTCTTGGCGAAAGTATACGCAACGCGGCATGGCTGCTCCTGATGTTCGTTCTGTTGCGGCGTGGCCCTGCCGGACGCACGGGACCGATCTTCGCGATTGGACCGGTCTATGCCGCCGTCGTTGGTTTGCTGATGCTTCAGAGCTTCACCGATTTCGTGATGCAGCAGCTTTCGGACGAAAATGAACTACAGCGCGCCCTGACCCTGCTTTCGCTGATATTGCGGATGATGACGGCGATCGGCAGCCTGGTTCTGGTTCACCAGCTTTATACGGCATGGCCCGTGCGGGATAGGGGAAGGGTGGTCCTGTTGCTTGCCGCGCTCGCCGCCATGTGGACCTATGACTTCAGCCTCTATGCTGTCGGTTATTTCACGCCGAATCATATGGATGAGCTTTACGCCCTGCGCGGCCTTATGATGGCGCTGCTCGCCCCCGTCATCGCGGTGAGCCTGCGTAAGGAACTAGCCGGACGCATCCAGTTATCGCGCAGCCTGACATTCCAGTCGCTCTCCGTCGCGGCGGTGGCGCTCTATATCATCCTGTTCGCCGCAGCGACCGTCCTGATCGAACTTATCGCCGGGCCCTATGCGCGAGTCATGGAGATCGGCGGCGTTTTCTTCATGGCGGTGACGGCGCTGATCCTCCTGCCTTCGCCGCAGTTGCGTGCGCTCTGGAAAGTGCAGGTCGCCAAGCATTTCTTTCAGCATCGCTATGATTATCGCACTGAATGGATGCGTTTCGGCGAAACCATTGGCCGACCGGGCAGCGACGCGCCCGCTCTGGGAGAACGCGTGGCCAAGGCTGTCGCCGATATTACGGACTCATCAGGCGCCTTGTTGCTGCTACGCGGGGAAGATGGGCGGCTGACTTTGGAAACCCAGTGGAATTGGGACATCGACTTTCCCGAAACGCCTTCGCTTTCCCGGGGACTGGCCGTTCGTCTGGAGCAGACAGGATGGATCATCGATATTGAAGCGATGGAGGGCGATGCCGGCGCCTTGCCCGATTGGGTGAAGGGTGACGGACGGGGCTGGGCGCTGGTGCCACTCATTCATTTCGGCAAGCTGATCGGTGCGATCCTGCTCGCGCGTCCGCCGATCGACCGACGGCTCGACTGGGAGGATCTGGATATGTTGCGTGCCGCCGGACGGCAGGCCGCGACCTATATCAGCGAAGCGCAGGGACAGGAGGCGCTGAGCGACGCGCAACGTTTCGACGAGTTCAATCGGCGGTTCGCGTTCATCATGCATGACGTCAAGAATCTGGTGAGCCAGCTTTCGCTCCTCGCCCGCAATGCCGAACGCCATGCCGACAATCCCGATTTCCGCGCGGACATGATCCTGACGCTCAAGGAATCGGTGGGAAAAATGAACGACCTTCTGGCGCGCCTGTCCCAGCACAATAAAGGACGGATGGAAGAACCCAGACCGATGATGCTGCGGGAAATGGCCGATGGCGTGGCGCGTTCCCGCTCGCGCCAGCACCCCGTGCGCGTGACGGGCGACGCGCTGCCAGCCATGGCCGATCCGATTCGGGTCGAGCAGATTCTGGTGCATCTGCTTCAAAATGCGATCGACGCCAGCGCGCCCGACAGTCCGGTTGAACTTTGTCTGGCCACAGAGGGGAGCGAAGCCTGCGTGGAGATTGTGGATCGCGGCATCGGAATGACGGCGGAGTTCGTGCGGCGTGAGCTTTTCAAGCCGTTTTCGAGCAGCAAGACGGGCGGCTTCGGCATCGGTGCTTTCGAGGCGCGCGAACTGGCCGCCGCAATGGGTGGGAGAATCGAGGTGGAGAGCAAGCCCGGCGTTGGCAGCCGGTTCATACTGCGCCTGCCTCTGGCGCCTGAAGGAACGTTGATGACAATGAAAGGGGAGGCTGCCTGATGAGCGACATGCGGCCAAAATTGCTGATCGTGGAGGATGATCCGGGCCTGCAGCGCCAGTTGCGCTGGGCCTATGAGGAATATCAGCTTTTCATTGCGGGCGATCGGGAGGAAGCCATCGAACTGCTTCGCGCCGAAGTGCCCGACGTGGTGACACTGGACCTTGGCCTGCCGCCCGATCCAGATGGGACGAGCGAAGGCTTTGCGACGCTGTCGGAAATACTGCGGATCAAGCCCGAGACGAAGGTCATCGTGGCATCGGGGCATGGCGCGCGGGAAAGTGCGCTGGATGCGATTTCGGGCGGCGCCTATGATTTCTATCAAAAGCCGGTTGATATTGACGAACTGGGTTTGATCGTGCGCCGTGCCTTCCACGTCCACGCGCTTGAAAGGGAAAATGCCCGGCTAGCAGAGATCGCGCCGGAGGGCGCGGCTGTGCTCGGCAAGCTCATCACCAGCGCGCCTGAAATGCTGAAGGTCGCGCGTACGATCGAGCGAGTCGCCAGCGCGCAGGTTTCCGTGCTCCTGCTTGGGGCGAGCGGCACCGGCAAGGAATTGCTGGCGCAGGGACTGCATGACGCCAGCCCCCGCAAGTCAGGTAATTTCGTCGCGATCAACTGCGCCGCGATACCGGAAACCCTGCTGGAATCCGAACTGTTCGGGCATGAAAAGGGCGCTTTCACCGGCGCGGTAAAAACTACCCCCGGCAAGATCGAACAGGCGCAGGGTGGCACGCTGTTTCTGGATGAAGTCGGCGATATTCCCTTGCCGCTTCAGGTCAAATTGCTGCGTTTCCTTCAGGAAAGGGTGATCGAGCGGATCGGCGGGCGACAACCCATCGCCGTCGACACGCGGATCGTATGCGCCACCCATCAGAATCTGGAGGAGATGATCGCCGCGGGCACTTTTCGCGAGGATCTTTATTACCGTCTCGCGGAAATCGTCGTGCGGATTCCCGCGCTCAAGGACAGGGCGGGCGATCCGGCGTTACTGGCGCGGCATTTCCTCAACCGCTTCGCAAAGGACATGAACCCGCAGGTCAAGGGCCTCGCGCCCGATGCGTTGGCGGCGCTCGATGCCTGGCAATGGCCGGGCAATGTGCGCGAACTGGAAAACCGGATGAAGCGCGCCGTCATCATGGCCGATGGCAAGCATGTGACGGCCGCCGACCTCGACCTGGACGGTGAGCGGGAGGCTGGCGGCGATGTCGTCAATTTGAAGGCCGCGCGTGAAATGGCGGATCGTCGGGCTATTCGTCGGGCCATTGCTCGGACCGATGGCAATATTTCGGGGGCGGCGAAGATGCTGGGGATCAGCAGGCCGACGCTATATGACCTGCTGAAACAATATCAGATGCAGGGGCAGGGCTGAGCGGATGAACCGCAAGCGCCTATTCCTGCTCGTCGGCATCGGCGCCCTGCTGCTGTCGGCGGCGGCATTGTGGCAATGGCGCGCACATGAGGCGGATGGAACTGCCCCGCTCGCGCGCGGGATCGCCGCGCTCGTCAAGGGCGATGCGCGAACGGCTCGCGTCGAGCTTTTGAACGCCATCCGCGCCGACCCGCAGTCCATTCCCGCCCGCATCGCGCAGGCGCAGGCACTGGTGGATCTGGGTGACGGGAACGGCGCGCAGGCCGAAATCGAACGCGCACGCGCGCTGGGCGGCAGGTCGGGCGACATGCGGGTGCTGATGGCGCGGGCCCTGCTTTTGCAGGGGCGTGCGGATGCCGCCCTTGCGGAGATAGAAGCGGACGATATTCCCCCGTCCTTCGCCGGAGCCGCGATGCGGGTCGCCGGGAATATCCACATGGCGCGGGGCGATATGGCGGCAGCCGGAGCAGCGTTGGATCGGGCAAGGGAAATTGCCGGGAATGATCCGGAAAGCTGGATCGACACGGGACGCTATCGGTTGATGATGGGCGATCAGGCTGGCGCGATCGTTGCGGCGGATCGGGCCGTGGCGCTGGCGCCGAAAAATGGCAAGGCCCTGCTGCTTCGAGGGGAAGTGACGCGAAGCCAATATGGGCTGGTCGCCGCTTTGCCATGGTTCGAGCGAGCCCTGGCCCTCAATCCCGACTCCGTGCCGGTGCTGGAGCAATATGCCGCCACACTGGCTGACGCCGGGGAAGCGCGCCGGATGCTGAGCGTCACGCGCCGCCTGCTGGCGCTGACGCCGGGCAATGCGCGGGCGTGGTTCATGCAGGCGGTCATGGCGGCGCGAGCGGGCCGGGCCGACCTTGCCCGGTCGCTATTGGCGCGGACGCAAGGGCGGCTGGACGGCGAGCCGGCGACGATACTCCTGCGCGGCGTGCTTCATCTGGACGACGGCAATGCAACGCTGGCCATTGAAGCCCTTGCGCCCCTAGTCCAGCAACAGCCCGACAATGCCATGGCCCGCACTCTGCTGGGCCGGGCTTATTATCTGGCCGCGGATTTCCCCTCCGCCGCGACGACCCTCGCGCCGATCGTCGCGCAAAGGGATGCCGATCCCTATGTCCTGACGCTGGCCGCGCGCGCGCAGGAAGCCATGGGCGAGAGGATCATGGCGGACGATATGCTCGCTCGCGCGCTTTGGCCCGATCGCCCCTCGGCCGATCCCTTTGCCAGCGCGGACGATGCCGCCCTGGCTCGTTCCGCCCCCTCCAATGCCGCCACCGCGCAGGAGAATATTCCCTATATTCGGGCGCTGCTCAGCACGGGACAGGCGGAACAGGCCGTCGCGCGGGCGCGTCTGCTCAGCCAAGCCAATGCCGGTGCGCCCGATGCTTATGTCATATGGGGCGATGCGCTTGGTGCCGCCGGACGGCAGGGGGAAGCGGTGAAGGCCTATGAAATGGCGGCCAATCTCCGTTTCAGCCGGGATATAGCACTGCGCCTTGCCGCGGCTTTGCAGCGGGCGGGCGATCCCGCCCGGTCCATGCAGGTCGTGCATCTGTTCCTGTCGCAAAATCCCGACGACGCGCAAATGCAAAGGCTTGCCGCCGCTGGCTATATGGCGAGCGGAAAATGGCGGGAGGCGCTGCGGATGCTGAAAGCGGTGGAGGCGCGCATCGGTTCGAACGATGCCCTGCTCATGGCCGACATGGCCCGTGCGTCGCTGGAAACCGGCGATGAAGAAAGGGCGCGCGCTTATGCCGCCTTCGCCTATCGCCAGATGCCGGGCAGCCCCATCACGGCGGATGCTTACGGCTGGACCCTGTTCAGAACTGGCGCGAATGGGCAGGCCGCCGTCGACCTGCTGGAAAAAGCGGTTGCGCTTGCACCGGGGCAGCCCCGTTTGCGGGCGCATCTGGAACAGGCCCGTGCGGAGCTGGACAAGCGGAAAGATCGCCTCGTGGCCCGATGACAGGCACGCCGGATCAGGCTTGCTGCGTATCCAGTTCCTCGGGCCGAAGCCCAAGTCGGCGGATTTGCGCGGCCACCGGCGGCCACACATCTTCCAGGAAGTGTTTGCGTTCGGCTTCCCGCAGGCGGCGAGTGGCGCCGTCCGCCACAAACATGCCGACGCCGCGTTTCACGATAACCAGGCCGTCGTCCTGAAAACTTTGATAGGCTTTCGCCACCGTCAGGGGATTGGCGCCCTGTTGCGCGGCGAACGCGCGAACGGACGGGAGCAGATCGCCATCGCTATACTCGCCATCCAATATGGATGCGGCGATGGTGTCGCGGAGGCGCAGATAAACGGGCTTGCTGTCGTCGGCCATGGTGCATCAGTGCCATAATACAGCATCGCGGGTCAAGCCATAGCATTACGGAATGACGGCTTTTCGCTATATTTATCTGTCCCAGAGCGAAACTATCTTGTCATAATCTGGCCTTGGCCGTTCTTCGAGCGGTTTCCCGGACGTGCCCAGAAAGACGAAACCGGCAATGCGTTCGCCTTCATGGCCGAAGGCAGCCCGCACATCCTCATTATAAGCGGGCCAGCCCGTCAGCCATCCGCCGGCAAAACCAAGCGCATGGGCAGCATGGAGCAGGTTCATGATGGCTGCTCCCGCCGACAATTCCTGCTCCCATGCGGGAATCTTGCTGTCCAAAACAGGCGATGACAGGGCGACCACCAATGCGGGCGCCTGATGCGCGAACTGGTGCATGGCTTCTATCTCAAGCCGTCCCGCATCGGATTTTTCCTTCCGATATGCGGCTTCCAGCAGGTCGGCCAGCGTCGTGCGCTTTTCCTGCGGCACGATGACGAAGCGCCAGGGAAAGAGCTTCCCATGGTCGGGGGTGCGGGACGCGATCTCCAGAATCTGTCGCAGTTGGCCGGTATCGGGGCCGGGCGCGATCAGGTTGCGCGGTTTGCCGGAACGGCGCGTGCGAAGCAGCGAAAGCGGGGTCGTGCGGTCGTTGAAAGTCACATTTCTCTCTTCGATTGTTTGCGTGCTTTGTAATGATATTCTTCACACGCGCAATTTCTTCGCTAGGTTCCTGCCCATGCCAAGGCTTTGCAAAGGGCCGGGAAGCATAGCAAGGGAGTTACAATCATGGCCAATCCATCCGCCGGTGGGGATACCGGCGCGGATGCGGCCCGTCAGCCCGTGGACAACCGACCGCAGTGGTTTGGCCATCCGCGACAACTGGCGCGGCTTTTCACGACTGAAATGTGGGAGCGGTTCGGTTATTACGGGATGCGGGCGCTGCTGACGCTCTACCTGACCAAGCATTTCCTTTTCGACGACCAGACAACTAACGGCATTTACGGCGGCTTTACCGCCCTTGTCTATCTGACGCCGCTGGTCGGCGGGCTGATCGCTGACCGCTATCTGGGCGCGAAACGCTCGATCAAGTTCGGCGCGCTGATGATGGCGTTGGGCTATTTCATCCTCTGTTTCGGTGGAGAAACGGCCAAACCCCATGCGATCGTCGACGGACAGCGCTATGAAGTGCAGGTCGAGAATTTCGTCGATCGCCCCACCAGCACGGGATCGGAAAAACGCTTCCTCGTCGATGGCGGCCAACGCCGCGAAATACGCGGCAATGAAGATGGCACCGTGTCCCTGCTCGACAGCGGCGGTCATGTTTCGCGCACCGTCGAAAAAGGTGGTTTCAAGGCGGATGGCGAACGCGCACCGCTTTATACGATGCTGCTCCTCATCGGCCTTTCCATGGTCACGGTCGGCAATGGCTTCTTCAAGCCCAACATCTCCACCATCGTCGGTGAGCTTTATGAAAAGGGCGACCGGCGCAGGGATGCGGGTTTCACCATATTCTATATGGGCATCAATGTGGGATCGCTCTTCTCGCAGCTTCTTTGTCCATTGCTGGCCGATACGGTCGGCTGGTGGGCGGGCTTTGGCCTTGCGGCGCTAGGCATGGTTTTCAGTTGGAGCCTGGTCCAGTTCGATGGCGGCAAACTATCCGGCTATGGTGAAACGCCGCGGCAGTCCGGCCCGGACCGCAGCCTGCTGATCTATGCGGGCGCGGTATTGGCGGTGCCGTTGGCCTGGTTCCTCTTCGTCAACCTGATGCATAATGCGGACGCGAAGGCGGGCGAGGGGATCATCGCCTATCTGCTGTCGCTGCCGATCATGGGCAAGGTGCTGTTCGCGACCTTCATCCTGTCGATTCCCGGCATCCTCCTGTGGTCCTGGTTCGAAGGGAGCCGGGCCGAGTTTCAGATGATGCTGGCGGCGATGGTGCTGGTGGTGTTCAACGTGGTGTTCTGGACCCTGTTCGAACAGGCCGGATCGTCGCTGACGCTGTTTGCGGACCGGAATACGGACCTGTCGGTTTTCGGACTGTTTTCGATCAGTGCCGGGCAGACGCAGTTCTTCAATGCCTTCTTCATCGTTACTCTGGCGCCTCTGTTCGGCATCATGTGGAACGCGCTGGCGAAAAGGGGACGAGAGCCGTCCATCCCCGTCAAATTCGCCATTGCCCTCATCGGCGTGGGCGTCGGGTTCCTGTTCCTCGTCTGGGGCGCGCATCATGCCGGGGCGGATTTCAAGGTCGCGATCTGGTGGCTTGCCGGACTCTACCTTATCCATTCCGCGGCCGAGCTGTGCATATCCCCCGTCGGCCTTTCCATGATCACCAAGCTGTCGCTCGCGCGGGTCGTCGGTCTGATGATGGGCGTGTGGTTCCTGTCGATTTCCGTGGCGCAATATGTGGCGGGCATGGTCGCGCAGGTCGCCAGCGTCGAAACCGTGGGGGGACAGGTGACCAACCTCAAGCTCAGCCTCGATACCTATGTCGGCGTGTTCTGGACCATCGGCATCGCGGCAGCAGGGATCGGCGCGACGCTGCTGATCGTGGCGCCGCTGATCAAGCGATGGATGCACGGCGTGCAATGATGAAGGCGCGCGCATGGGCGCGGGCCTTGGCCGCCTGCGCCGGAACCGGACTGGCCGCAGCCTGTGGCGCACCGCTATGCGAACTCTGCGCCGCAGTCATTGCCCAAGGCCCATGACTGGTGAGGCCGGGAGGGAGGGGGCGTGTGCCTCCTCCCTCAATAGCTAACGCGCGGCGCCCCAGATGTCCTCAGCCTTGATGAACCCCTTCTGTCCGCGGACGTCGAAGGCGCACCAGCCGTTCGAACAGGAGGAAAGCCGGCCGACGACGCCTTTTTCCGCGCGGAACAGCGACCGTGCGTCGTCACGCGGGGATTCGCGCATCGGCGCTATTTCGGATGTCACGATGGCGGTGGGGGTGTCGCTGAGCAGCCGGACATGCATCCAACCCTGCGCGCCGGACGAATCCTCGACCTTGCGCCACAGGCCCAGCACCTGAACCACCTTCACCGGCAGGTCGCGGCGGCGATAGACCCAGTTGGACGGATAGTCGAGGCTGGGGCCGACCCGCATCCGCGCCTCATCCTGGGCCAGCGAAGCCCAATAGGGCACCGGCTTGTTCGGCGCGGCATGGCCGTGCCCAGCAACCGACAAGGCGCCGATCATGCCAGCGGCCAGCAAAAACCCCTTCATCTCTTGATCCGTTCCCTTATCGCCAGATCGCGACCATAGCCGCTGGTCCCCGGTTGCGACAACCGCTGTCTTGCGGGCCGCCACAAGGCGCTTGACCGGCAGGCTGGGGGAGAATAGCCGAGGCCATGGCCAAGAAACCGCGCCCCGCCAAACCGCGTGTCATCGTCACGCGCCGACTGCCTCCCAATGTAGAGGCGCGCATGGCCGAACTGTTCGATGCCAGTTTCAATGTCGGCGATGTGCCGATGGATCGCCCCGCGCTGATCCGCGCCATGGCGCAATGCGACGTACTGGTCCCCTGTATCAGCGATCAGATTGACGGCGCTCTGATCGAAACCGCGCCCGAGCGGTTGCAGTTGATCGCCAGCTTTGGCAGCGGCGTCGATCATATCGATCTGGGCGCTGCCCGGCAAAAGGGCATTATCGTCACCAACACGCCGGGTGTCCTGACGGAAGATACCGCCGACATGACGATGGCGCTCATCCTGTCGGTGCCGCGCCGCCTGGCCGAAGGAGAAAAGCTGGTCCGTTCCGGCGAGTGGCGTGGATGGAGCCCTTCGGGGATGCTGGGCCACCGCATCGGCGGCAAGAAGCTGGGCATTATCGGCATGGGCCGGATAGGCCGGGCCGTGGCTCGCCGCGCCTGCGCCTTTGGGCTTACCATCGCCTATCATAATCGCCACCGCCTGCCCTTTGAGGTGGAACAGGAACTGGAGGCGAGCTGGTGCCCGGAACTGGACGGGCTGCTGGAAACGTCGGACATCATCTCGATCAATTGCCCGCTGAATGCGGACAGCAGGGGAATGATCGATGCGCGGCGGATCGCGTTGCTCACGCCGGATGCCTATCTCATCAACACGTCGCGCGCAGAAATCGTGGACGAACCGGCATTGATCGCGGCGCTCAACGAAGGCCGGATCGCGGGGGCGGGGCTGGACGTTTATATGCATGAGCCAGCCGTGGACGCGGACCTGCTGTCGCTTTCCAACGTCGTCCTTCTGCCTCACATGGGATCGGCGACATTCGAGGGGCGCGACGCGACGGGCGCCCGCGTGATCGCCAATATCCGCAGTTGGGTCGACGGGCACCGCCCACCCAATCAGGTGCTGGAAGGCTGGGTCTAGGGGCGGGTTCCCTATTCAAAGGCGTTGTCTCCGCATTAGAGCGCCCACTTGTCGGCCGATTTGGGTGGGGAGCGGATACAGCTTTGCCCCTCGCCCCTGGGGAGAGGGGGCCGATACGGCGCATTTCTCCCTCCTCCAACTTCGCCTAACTCGCTGCGCGAGCAAGGCTTCATATCCTCCCTTCCCCCTGCGGGAGAAGGGAACAGGAACGTTCCCACCTGATCGCTAATGGCCGTTGGCCGCGGGTCATTTGTAAATAATGATCGCTTTCTCAAAACCAGAAGCGCATGCCCGTCACCAGCCGCACGGCGCGGGGATGGCCGCCCTCTGCCCGCATTTCTGCCGCTTCCGTGCCATAGACACCGCGCCATTCCACGCCGACATAGGGGGTGAAACGCGGCTCGATCATATAATGGAGCCGTGCCCCCAGCTCCGCTTCCCGCAGCACTTTCCGCTGTCCCGCGAAGTTCAGTTCCGCACGGGGCGTCAGGATCAGCCGCTGCGTCAGGCGCATGTCGTGGCTGGCTTCCACCCGCGCGAACAGGTCGCCCTTGTCCGACAGGAAAGCGGTCGCCTCCACCTTGAACCAATAGGGCGCCAGTCCTTCGATCCCGATCGCGGCATAGCTGCGCGCGGGCGTGGGGCGAATATCCTGCCGGATGCCAGCCTGAAGATTGAACCATGGGTCGAGCGCGTGGGACCAGAGCGCCTGCACCTCGGCGCTGTCGAGGCGGCGGCCCCGGCTTCCTTCCCCCTCCGTCTTGATGGTGAGCCGGTCCGTGTCCCCGCCGAACCATGCTTCGCCCGCCCAGCGATATCCGTCGCGCCCCTTGCCCACCTGCGCTTCGATCTGGTCTATCAGGATCATGCTGTGCGCCATTCCGCCATTTTCGTGGGCAAGCAGAGCGCGGGCACGTTTCATGGCATCGGGTTCAAAGATCCCGTCCGCGGCATGATCCGCCGGAATGGGTGGCGCGGAGGCTGGTGCGCTTTTCATGGAATGACCCATGCCATGATGCGCGCCATGGCCTTCGTCGGCCTGTGGAGGCGTTGGATGGGCAGGCGGCGCTTCCATCGAAGACATGGCGTGACCGGCATGATGATCATGCTCCTGCGCCATGGCGGGCGCGGTGAGGAGCAGCAGCGGCAGAAAAGCGATCTTCATGCCTCATCCTCCCGCACGGTCACTATGCGGAACATGCCGGAATGCATGTGGAGCAGCATATGGCAGTGAAAGGCCCAGTCGCCCGGCGCGTCGGCGGTCAGATCGAAACTCAGCTTGCCGCCGGGCAGCACATTGACCGTATGCTTGCGCGGTTTCGCGGTTTCGTCGCCTCCCGTCACCAGTTCGAAAAAATGGCCGTGCAGATGGATGGGGTGCGGCATCATCGTGTCGTTGATGAGCGTCACGCGTGCACGCTCCCCCAGCCGAAAGGGGATGGGGTCCGCGCCGTCGCTATATTTAACGCCGTCGAAGGACCACATGTAACGTTCCATATTGGCTGTCAGATGCAGTTCGATTTCCCGCGCTGGCGGTCGCGTATCGGGATTGGGCAGGGTAGCCACCAGGTCGCGATAAGTCAGGACGCGGTGGGAAACATGCTCCAGTCCCGTGGGCCGGTCGCCTGAACGATCCACCGGCATCGCAGAGAGGCTGGCGACGCCGGGACCGAGCGGCACTTGCGGGGCGACCGAAGGATCGCGCATCTTCATCGAACCATGTTCCATGGGAGCAGGGGAGGCAGGCATGGAATGGTTCATCCCCTCATGACCCATGGCGGCATGGTCCATCCCGCCGTGGCTCATCCCGCCATGATCCATTCCCATATCGCGCATCGTCAGCAACGGGCGTTCCCGCATGGCCGGAATGTCCGCCACCATCCCCATTTGCGGGGCGAGCGTGGCGCGGCATTGACCGGATCGGTCGATAGCCTCCGCCACGAAGCCATAGGCCCGATGCTCCTGCGGCTGGACAAGGACATCATAGGTTTCGGCAATGGCGATCTGGAATTCGTCGGTCTCCACCGGACGCACATCCTGCCCATCCGCTTGCACCACCGTCATGGGCAGGCCGGGTAGGCGGATGTTGAAATTCGTCATCGCCGATGCGTTGACGATACGGAGCCGAACCGTTTCGCCGGGCGTGAACAGGCCGGTCCAGTTGGCCCCGCTGTCATGCCCGTTGATGAGGTAGCTGTAAGCCGCGCCCGTCACATCGGAAATATCGGTCGGGTCCATCCGCATCGCGGCCCAGTCCAGCCGTTCCCCAAGCGGCTGGCCGCGTCCCTCCAGCAGGCCCGCCACGGTTTGCCGCTGCCGGTTATAATAGCCCCCCATCTGCTTCAGCCGCCGCAGCAGCATATGCGGATGCGTGAAGCTCCAGTCGGAGAGGACGAGAATATGCTCGCGATCCGCTGTCACCCCGTTGCCATGGGCTGGGTCTATGACGATGGCGCCATAGAGGCCCATTGCTTCCTGCATGTTGGAATGGCTGTGATACCAATAGGTGCCCGCCTGCCGGACCGGGAAATCATAGGTGAAGGTTTCGCCAGGTCCGATCCCCGGAAAGCTGATCCCCGGTACACCGTCATATTGGAACGGGACCAGCAGGCCATGCCAATGGATGGAGCTGTCCTCGTCCAGCGTGTTGGTGACGGCGATGCGAACATTCTGGCCCTCGCGCAGGCGGATGAGCGGTGCGGGAAAGGCGTCGTTCACCGTCACGGCATGGCCCTGCCTGTCACCCAGCGCGAAGGGGCTATGACCGATGCTGAGCGCGATGTTCTCGCCCGATAATGTGCCGCCTTGGCCCGGCAGGATGCCATGGCTTCCGCTGCGTGCCCATGCGGGCGAAAGGGCGGGGAGCAGCAAGCCGGCGGCGGTGGCGCGGATAAGGGTGCGGCGATCCAGATGGGACGAAAGGTTCATGCCTTCCTTTACGCGCCGTCCGTCTCCACCCCTCCCATTTTTTTCCTGAGCGCGGCCCGGGCGCGATAGAGCCGCATTTCGACCGCCTTCGTCGAAAGGCCGAGCAGGGCGGCGGTTTCCTCCTGCATCATGCCTTCGATGGCGCAGAGGATGAGCGGCTCCTTGAGCGAAGCGGGCAGATCGGAAAGGGCAGCCATGGCGCGCGCCAGCATCTGCCTGTCCGCTGCCTGCCGGTCGATGGCCGGCGCCGGATCGGCTATATCCAGTGCCTCATCCATCGGTCTGGCACGCAGGAAGAAGGCGCGCACGGCATTGCGGCGGGCGCGATCCCGGCATTTGTTGAGTGCGATCCGCAGCAGCCATGGGCGGAACGGCTTTGCGGAGTCATAGCGGCGAAGGGCGTCGAAAGCGGCGATGAAACTGGACTGCACGATGTCCATCGCGTCATTTTCCCCGCCATGGGCGCGGGCGAGGCGATAGACGGCTTCGCGGTGCCGGGCCATCAATCCGGCATAGCCCGCCTCATCGCCCGCGAGTGCGCGCGTAGCAAGATTTGCGTCTGTCGGATCGGCGATGGCCACGAAATTCAACGCGCCGGAGATGTTAAAGCCCGCTCCACGGCGGCATCATAGCGAGCCACCTGATCCGGCTTCAGGATCGCGCGCATGGCAAAGACGTGCTCGATCGTTTCCTTCTGCAATGTGCCCATCACATGATGGATGCGGTCGACCGCGCCCGAGACGGCCGGGCCGTAAGCCTTGTCGCGGCGAATAGCCTCCGCCAACGCGACATTGTCCGCCTTCATTTCCCTTTCCAGCGCTGTCTTGCGCGCGGCAAAGGCGCGGTTAAGCGCATCGAGGCGCGCCTTCTGCCCCGCGTCGAGTGCCAGCTCATCATAGAGCAGCGCATGGAGAACTGTTTCGGAAGCAGGCGCGGGTTTCGTCAGAGCGCGCCCCGCCAGCACACCCGCCAGAGCGGCAAGGAAGGCGACCAGCAGGCTGATCAGGATCAACCGGACGGCGCTCATGCGTCCGGGGCCAGTAAGGTGGAAGGCGCCAGTTCCAGTGAAGGCGCGATGGCCAGGGCACTGTTTTCCCGATCCGGCACCCAGGCTCCGGCTCCACCCGCAGACAAGGCCACCAGCGCTATCGCGCCCAGAAGCCGGCGCTGCGCCCGCGCGTCGCGGTGATGGCGAAGCCCTGCCATCACATCCCCCTTCATATCGGCGAGGGCAGCCGGGACAGCGCCGTGTCCCGCGCGCTTCAGTATTTCGTCAAAGGGCTCCATCCTGCTTCTCCTTCACCCTGCATTACGCGCCGTCCACGCCCGGCCCTCATCGATATTGGCGGAACAAGACATTTCGCGGCTCGTTGGAAGTCTATCCTGTTATGGAAAAGGACGCTCTCCATGATCAAGCTCGCGCTTATCTCCCTCGTCATTGCCGCTGTTCTGGCCCTGCTGGGCTTTGGCGGCGCGGCGGGCACATTTGTTGGCATCGCCAAGATCCTATTCGGTGTTGCGATCGTGCTGTTCCTGATTTTCCTCGTGCTAGGCATCATGGCTGGCAAGGGCGTCAAGGACGCTATAGACTGACTTCATGAATGGACATGACGCTGGAGTGGACGAAACCGGACGCCTGATAAGGGATGCGGCCGGCTTTCTGCTCCAGCGGGATGCCGGCGGGACTTACAGGCTGGTGCTGTGGCGCGTGCCGGTGGATCATGTCGAAAAGCGTGTGAGGATCAGGGGGTGGCGCGTCGGCGATGATGTCGTCGAAGTGGAAGGCGTCGCAGCCGCCTGAGCATGGTTCCAAGCTTCCCAGAACCATCTCTGATAAACGCGGCGCTGGACAGCGCCGGTCGACCCATTATTCAGGCAACGGGCTGAGGAAGAGAACAAGCCCCGTCTGCATGATGCCCGTTAATGAAGCGGGGCGCATAACCGATGCCATGCACTCCATCGAGGGGAAGCGCGGTATCGCAGCGGGCACATTGCGCCATCATGCGGCCGATGATCCAATGGCGCTGGCCACAAGCGGGACAGTGGTTTGTTTCCCCCGGATGATAAAGCAGCGCATATCCGCGCCGAAATCGGGACATGGAAGAACATACGGGCTCAGGCATGGGCATAAACTCCGTTCGTCGTGCAGGAAGAACGGGCCGCAGGCACCAAGGTTCCCAATTCCCTGGGCTCCATTTTCGATCACCGATGCGCGAAACAACGGATTTGCCGTCAAGGCGCGGATTCGCGGTTTGTCCATTTGACTCCGGGGCGACAGGCGCTATGGCGCTGCTGCATCGGGACATACCCGCTTCGACCATCGGTTGGGGCGCATTCGTCCACCTTTCCCGTCGGCGGTTTTCGCTGTTCGGTGATGCTTTGGTGGAACCGCGTCATCCTCCCGCCGCATGGCCGTGGCACTTGCGAGGAGACGCACGACTCATGACCGCCATCGGACAGGACACACTTGGCACGCGCGATACTTTGAAGGTCGGCGGCAAGGACATCGCCTATTATTCGCTGAAGAAGGCCGCAGCCCGGCTGGGCGACGTTTCGCGCCTGCCTTTCTCGATGAAGGTGCTGCTGGAAAACCTGCTCCGCTTCGAGGATGGCGTGACCGTCACGGTGGAGGATATCCAGGCCATCGTGGACTGGCAGAAGGATCGCAGGTCGGAACGTGAAATCCAGTATCGTCCCGCCCGCGTGCTGATGCAGGACTTTACCGGCGTTCCCTGCGTCGTCGACCTCGCCGCCATGCGCGATGCGATGAACAATCTGGGCGCCGACGCCAGCAAGATCAATCCGCAGGTGCCCGTGCACCTCGTCATCGATCACTCGGTGATGGTGGACGAATTCGGCACGCCGCAGGCGTTCGAGGACAATGTCGAGCTGGAATATCAGCGGAACATGGAACGCTATGACTTCCTGAAATGGGGTTCCAAGTCGCTCAACAATTTCAAGGTCGTTCCTCCCGGCACCGGCATCTGCCATCAGGTCAACCTGGAAAATATCGCGCAGGCCGTCTGGTCATCGGTCGATGCCAATGGCAACATTGTCGCCTACCCCGACACTTGCGTTGGCACGGATAGCCACACCACCATGATCAACGGACTCGGCGTGCTTGGCTGGGGTGTCGGTGGGATCGAGGCCGAAGCCGCGATGCTGGGCCAGCCTGTCTCCATGCTCATCCCCGAAGTCGTCGGCTTCAAGCTGACCGGCACGCTGGGCGAAGGCATCACCGCCACCGATCTGGTGCTGACCGCCACACAGATGCTGCGCGCCAAGGGCGTCGTCGGCCGTTTCGTCGAATATTTCGGCCCCGGCCTTGCTTCGCTGAGCCTTGCCGACCGTGCCACGCTAGCCAACATGGCGCCGGAATATGGCGCGACCTGCGGCTTCTTCGGCATTGATGACAAGACGCTGGATTACATGCGCCTCACCGGTCGCAGCGAAGAGAATATCGCGCTGGTCGAAGCCTATGCGAAGGAGCAGGGCTTCTGGCTCGACGCGTCGGTCGATCCGGTCTTCACCGACATCCTCGAACTGGACATGAGCACCGTCGTTCCGTCGCTCGCCGGTCCCAAGCGCCCGCAGGACAAGGTGATCCTGACGCAGGTCGATGACGTGTTCAACGCCGACCTCGAAAAGCTCTACAAGAAGGCCGCGCCCGCCCGCGTCGCTGTCGAAGGCCGGACCCATGATATCGGCGACGGCGACGTGGTCATCGCCGCGATCACGAGCTGCACCAACACGTCGAACCCCGGCGTCCTCGTCGCCGCCGGCCTCGTCGCTAAGAAGGCGGTCGAAAAGGGCCTGAAGCCCAAGCCCTGGGTCAAGACCTCGCTCGCCCCCGGTTCGCAGGTCGTCACCGATTATCTGGAGAAGGCTGGCCTCCAGTCCTATCTCGATCAGGTCGGCTTCAACCTTGTCGGCTATGGCTGCACCACTTGCATCGGCAACTCCGGCCCGCTCGCCGAGCCGATCAGCAAGGCGATCAACGGCAACGACATCGTCGCCGCGTCGGTTCTGTCGGGCAATCGCAACTTCGAAGGTCGCGTGTCGCCCGACGTGCGCGCCAACTTCCTCGCATCGCCGCCGCTGGTCGTCGCCTATGCGCTGAAGGGCACCGTCACCACCGACTTCGTCGCAACCCCGATCGGTCAGGGCAGCGACGGTCAGGACGTCTATCTCAAGGACATCTGGCCCACCAATGACGAAGTTCGCTCCGTCATGGATGGCGCGCTGACCCGCAATATGTTCGAAAGCCGCTATGCGACCGTCTTTACCGGCGACGCCCGCTGGCAGGCGATCAACGTCACGGGATCGGACACCTATAGCTGGCGCGCGGGTTCGACCTATGTCGCCAACCCGCCCTATTTCGAAGGGCTGACCATGACCCCGGCGCCCGTCACCGACATCGTGGACGCCAAGCCACTCGCGATTTTCGGCGATTCGATCACTACCGACCATATTTCTCCGGCCGGTTCGATCAAGGCCAGCAGCCCGGCGGGCAAGTGGCTCTCCGAGCATCAGGTCGCGCAGGCCGACTTCAACAGCTACGGCGCGCGCCGTGGTCATCATGAAGTCATGATGCGCGGTACCTTCGCCAATATCCGCATCAAGAACCTGATGCTGGACGGCGTCGAAGGCGGCATGACCCGCTATGAGGGCGAAATCATGCCCATTTACGACGCGGCGATGAAGCATAAGGCCGACGGCACGCCGCTGGTCGTCATCGGTGGCAAGGAATATGGCACCGGCTCGTCGCGCGACTGGGCCGCGAAGGGCACCAACCTGCTGGGCGTCCGATCGGTCATCGTCGAGAGCTTCGAGCGTATCCACCGCTCGAACCTCGTCGGCATGGGCGTACTGCCGCTCCAGTTCAAGGACGGCCAGAACAAGGATACGCTGGGCCTGACGGGCGATGAAACCTTTACCATCACGGGCGTCGCTGGTCTCAAACCGCGTCAGGACGTGGACGTGAAGGTGACGCGCGCCGACGGTTCGACCTTCACCTTCACCGCGCTTTGCCGCATCGATACCGTTAACGAACTGGATTATTTCCTGAACGGCGGCATTCTGCAATATGTGCTTCGCAAGCTCGCCGCCTGATCGCGGCATGTGCTGATATGGAAAGGCCCTTTCCGCTGGAGGGGGCCTTTTTTCTTGGAGTGAAGCTCAGGTTATCAGGCCATTTGCGCCCGCAAAATGTCCTGTCCTGTGCGATGGATGCGACGTTAAGTTGCGCGGCTTCTACGCCCTTTCCGCCGAAAGAAGGATTTTGGTCCGGACAAGATTGGCTCTGTAGCCAATCGAGGGCCTTTGCGCTTATGCGATGCGACGATGAAGAAAGCGCTTATCGTCCGTCATGTGCCGCGTGAAGGAGCGGCAGGATATCTTCAGCCGATCGAGGCCGCAGGCTATCATATAGAACGGGTGGACGTGGCAAATCCCGATTTTGCCGGCGCTGATCTTTGCGAGCCTGATCTGCTTATCATGATGGGCGGCCCGATGGGCGTTTATGAGCATGACGCGCATCCCTGGATTCCCTTGCAGATAGCCAAGCTGGCGCAGAGGCTGGAACGCGACCGGCCGACGCTGGGTGTTTGCCTGGGCAGCCAGATGATAGCCGCCGCCATGGGCGCGCCGGTCTATCCCGGCGGGACCATGGAAATCGGCTTCGCGCCCATCGCTCTCAATATGGCGGGCACCGATTCCCCCATCCGGCATCTGGAGGATGTGCCGGTGCTGCATTGGCATAGCGACACGTTCGACCTGCCGCAGGGTGTGGAATTGCTGGCATCGACCCGGCACTATGCCCATCAGGCGTTTCGGCGGGGGGGCAATGTGCTGGCGCTGCAATTCCATGCGGAGATGGGAGAAGATGCCCGATTCGAAGATTGGCTGACCCATTTCTGGGCCGATCTCGATATGGCGGGACAATGCGGCATTGCCCTGCGCGATGATCATGACAGGCATGGGCCGGGCGCCGTGGCCGCGGGGCGTGCGATGATCGCCGAATGGCTCGGCAATATCCGGCTAGATTAAGCGCGCGCCAGATGCGAAATCAGAATTCGTAGTCCAATTCTTCGACTTCATCCGGTTCCCGCCGTGCTTCGTCAATCCATTCGCGCATCAGATCCCAACCGTTGATGGTCCTGCAATAGGCGGCCGATGCGGGGGAAAGCGTAACGGCGTAGGTCAGGAAACGCTCGGCCACTGGCGCAAACATGGCGTCGGCCACCGTCGGCTTCTGTCCAAATAGCCAGGGGCCGCCATAGCTGCCCAGACATTCCGACCATATGGCTTCGATCCGCTCAATATCCGGCCTGGCGCCTGGAAATACAGGGAATTTGTCGTGCCGAACCTTCAGATTCATCGGCAGCGCCGACCGCAGATTGGAAAAGCCCGAATGAATCTCTCCCGACACCGACCGGCAATGGGCGCGGGCGATTCGTTCCGCGGGATAGAGTCCAGCCTGCGGATAAAGCTCATGCAGATATTCCGCGATGGCCAGGGTGTCCCACACGCTCGCGCCTTCATGCGTGAGGCGCGGAACCAGCACCGATGGGGAAAGAAGCAGCAGTTCCGCCCTGTTTTCAGGGTCATCGAGGGCGATCATCCGCTCAATGATTTGCAGGCCCGCCAGACGGCACAGGAGCCATCCGCGCAACGACCAGGAGGAATAATTTTTGCTCGATAGGGTAAGTTCCGCGATCGCCATGACGTTTTCCCCGTAGAGAAAGGCTTCCAATTGCGTATGATGCAGTGCACCATGAAACGTCGGAAAAGCGTTTTACGCAAGGCCGAATCGGCATGGCAGTAAAAAAGGCGCAGCGGGGAACAATGCGAATGCTCTATACAGGCTATCAGGCTTGGAACGATATGCTGGCCCCCTCGCGTTGGGGCGCGAGGCTGGCGCTGGGAATGAAGGATAGTCTCGGCTCGTTCGCCGACTTACCTGCCCTTCGCCGTCTTTTCGCCCTGATGGACGTGTTTGAAGGTGCGAAACTCACGCACAAGCGCCCTTCCTACGACATCAAGACCGTAAGCAGCGGCAACGCCGACGTCGCGGTGAGGGAGGAAGTCGTGCTGGAGATGCCGTTTGGCGATCTTCTGCATTTTGCCAAGGACGATGTGGTGACGGCCCAGCCCAAGGTGCTCGTGGTCGCGCCGATGTCAGGTCATTTTTCCACCCTGCTCCGCAGCACGCTGACGACATTGCTGCGCGATCACGATGTCTACATCACGGATTGGAAGAATGCGCGTGACGTGCCGCTTAGCGCCGGCGCCTTCGGTTTCGATGATTATGTCGATTATGTGATCAGCTTTTTCCAGGAACTCGGCCCCGGCGCGCATTTATTGTCCGTGTGCCAGCCTTGCGTGCCGGCATTGGCCGCTGTGGCGTTGATGGCGGAGGACAAGGATCCCTCGACGCCTCGCTCCATGACGTTGATGGCCGGCCCCATCGATACGCGCATGCAGCCCACCGTGGTTAATGAGCTGGCGCAGGACAAGCCGATCGGCTGGTTCGAACGGAATCTGATTTCGGTTGTCCCGTTCCGTTTTACGGGGCGCGGACGGGAAGTCTATCCGGGTTTTCTGCAACTCGCGGCCTTTGTCTCCATGAATCTGGGGCGGCATGGCGCGCAGCATCGTGAGCTTTATCAGCTCCTTGCCGATGGGAAGGATGACGAAGCGCAGCATATCAAGGATTTCTACGAGGAATATTTCGCCGTCCTGGATATGACGAAGGAATTCTACATCGAAACCATCGACCGCGTGTTTCAGCGAACCTTGCTGGCGAAGGGAGAATTGATGCACCGCGACCGGCTGGTCAATCCCGGCGCCATACGCAAGACCGCATTGCTGACCGTAGAGGGGGAGAGGGATGATGTTTGCGGAATCGGTCAGACTTCTGCCGCTCATGGTCTTTGCACGGGACTGCGCCCCCATTTGAAACGCCATCACCTTCAGACCGGCGTGGGCCATTATGGCGTATTTTCAGGCAGCAAATGGGAAAAGCTCGTCTACCCCCAAGTGCGGAACATGATTCTGGCGATGAACTGACAAGCGAGGATGCCTAGCTTTCCGGTCTCGTCCAGATCCACATTCCCCCGATCAGGGCGGCGGCCAGAGGCACGAGAAACCAGGGGAAGGGCGAAAATAACAGCGCCAGTATTGCGCTGAAAAGAAAAGCGGCCAGTGCGGCCTTTTTTCCTCGGCGACTGATCGCGCCACGCTCGCGCCAGCGTCGGATGTGCGGGCCGAAATGGCGATGCTCCAGCAGGCGGGCTTCAAGCGAAGGGCTGGATCGCGCGAAGCAGAACGCGGCGAGGATCATGAAGGGAACTGTAGGCAGCAAAGGCAGGAAGGCGCCGATGGCCCCAAGGCCCAGAGACAGGAAACCCGCAAGAAGATAGAAAGTCCGGCGCATCAGGCCATGGGCAGCCGCAAACGGACGAGCAGGCCGCCCAGGTCATCGCTTTCCTCCATCGCGACGGACCCGCCATAGATTTCGGCCACATCGCGCACGATAGCAAGGCCAAGGCCGGTGCCGGGCTTGCCTGAATCGAGCCGCACGCCACGGTCGAAGATACGGATGCGATCGGCCTCTGGAATACCGGCGCCGTCATCTTCGACCAATATCTCGACCATGCTCTCTTTTTTCTCGACGGTCGCGAAAACGCTGCCCCCGCCATATTTTGCGGCATTTTCGACGAGATTGCCGAGCATTTCATCCAGATCCTGCCGTTCCACGCGGGCAGCCACAAGCTTGTCGCCGCTCATGTCGATGCGCGCTTCGGGATAAAGGCGCTGGACCGCCCGTTCGACCGCCTGAAGACTGGTCCATACTTCAGCCCGGCTCTGCGCGGCGCCGCGCCGTCCCACGGCCCTGGCGCGGGCGAGATGGTGATCGACCTGCCGCCGCATCGTGGTCGCTTCGCGAATCACCGTGTCGCCAAGGTCCGGCGATTGCGCGGTCGCGGCGTTCATGATGACCGTCAGCGGCGTTTTGAGCGCATGGGCAAGGTTGCCCGCATGGGTCCGCGCCTCCTCCGCCTGCCGCTCATTATGCGCGAGTAGCGCATTGAGTTCTTCGACCATCGGCAGCACTTCGGCGGGCATCGGCTCCGTCACGCGATTTTTCTCTCCGCCCCGCATCCGAACGATCTCATGCCGAACCTTGCGAAGAGGGCGCAGGCCATAGATGGTCTGGAATGTCGTCAGCACGATCAAGCCGAGAGCGAGCAGGGCGAAGCTCTGAAACAGGGTCGAGCGCAGTGTATGTATCTGCCTGTCCAGTCCTTCGCGGGCCGCCGCGACCATGAACATCCAGCGGGTATTCGATCCCGGCAGAATGACGGTCCGCTCCATGATCCGCAAATCCTCTCCGGGAAACTGCTTGCTGTCATAGGTGTGAAAATTCTGGTCGGCATGTCCGTCGGGCACCTTGAGGGCGCGGTCCCATAGGGAACGGGACCGCCAGTCCTCATGCTCTTTCGCGCTGATCTGGTAGTAAAGGCCGCTATTGGGTTCGAGGAACCGCTGGTCGGCCAAAGGCCGGTTGAACAGCACTTCACCATCGGGACCGATTTCGGCCGATGCGATCATGGCGGTCAGCACATAGTTAAGGCCATCGTCGAAATTGCGCGTGATCGCGTCCGTCAGGACACGGTCCAGCGCGACGCCGCCGCCCAGCAACAGGACGCTGATCCACAACGCCGCGACGCCGATCATGCGTCGGCTGAGCGATCCGGTGGAGCGCACAGTGGAGGGCGAGTTGGCGTCCATCATCCCCGTTCACGCGAAGCCGAGGCAATGGGCCGCGCTCGCCCCGTCCTTCGACTTCGCATGGCGCGAACGGGGGAGGGGGGAAGAGAGATTATACGGGTTCGTCCAGACTGTAGCCAAGGCCCCGGATGGTGGTGATGACGTCCGCGCCCAGCTTCTTGCGGATGCGCGTCACGAACACTTCTATGGTGTTGGAATCGCGGTCGAAATCCTGATCGTAAATATGTTCGATCAGTTCGGTGCGGCTCACGACCTTGCCCTTGTGATGGAGCAGGTAGGACAGGAGCTTATACTCCTGCGCGGTCAGCTTCACCGGCTCGCCCTTCAGCGTCACCTTGCCCGACCGCGTGTCAAGCCGCACATCGCCCGCCGTCAGTTCGCTGGACGCATTGCCCGAAGCGCGGCGGATCAATGCGCGCAGACGGGCGATCAGTTCCTCGCTCTGAAACGGCTTGGCCAGATAGTCGTCCGCGCCCGCGTCGAGACCCGCCACCTTGTCCGACCAGCTATCGCGCGCGGTCAGCACCAGGACCGGAAAGCCGCGGCCTTCCTTGCGCCAGCGGTCCAGCACCGTCAGCCCGTCGATGGTCGGCAGGCCCAGGTCCAGCACCACGGCGTCGTAATTTTCCGTCGATCCCAGAAAATGACCGTCTTCGCCATCATCCGCCAGATCCACGGCGTAGCCTGCGCCTTCGAGCGTATTGCGGAGCTGTTGCCCCAGGCTGGGTTCATCCTCGACGATCAGCAGACGCATATGGCCCCGTTCTTGTTTTGATGTTTCCGTGGCGGACGCCTAGCGCGCCCAGCCCGTTATATCGCCTGTGCGACCGTCCGCATCAACCCATACGACCTTGCCATTCTTAACATATTTCAGGCGATAGCGGTTGGAAGAGGGATTGAACTCGCTTCCCAGATAGGTCGCATCGCCGACAGCAGCGTCGACCCGGCGCTTGATGAGGGAAAATGGCATGACCTGCCCGTCCAGCATCGCCCGCCGCGCAGCATCCTGTTCGTCGCGCCGGTTCCCGGCGTCGGCCATGGGCGTCATCGCCATGAGGGCGCTCAGGGCGCCCAGACCGGCGATCAGGCTTTTCCTCTTCATCGTCATGACCATGGCATAGGCCAATGCCATTGAACAGCCGGTGAATGGTTGCGCGGTTCCGACAGGATGCCAGCGCGGCCATGCACCGCGCTGGCCAAATTGTCAGTTCTCAGCGTTCCAGCGCATATTGCACCGTCAGCGTCACCGACGATCCTACCTGTCCCGGTTCCACCGGCGTGGGAACGTCTGACGCCGCCTCTGTCTTGAAGCGGGCCGACTGCATCATCGGCATGGGCGGATTGCCGCCGCTGTTGCCTTCCGAGATGGAGACAAGACGCGCCGAACGGAAACCGGCGGCCTGCGCGTAGAAATCGGCCTGCGACTTGGCGCTCTTGAGCGCGGTGGCGCGTGCCTGCGTCAGCATCGGTGCGGGGTCGTCGATGGAGAAGCTGGGGCCATTGATGTTGGTGGCGCCCGCCTTCACCATGGTGTCGAGCAGCGACCCGACGCGCTTCACGTCGCGCAGCTTGACGCTGAGCTGGTTCGACGCTTCATAACCCAGGAAGCGCGGGCCGGACTGGTCGCCCTCACGATTGCTGTAATCATATTGGGCGTTCAGGTTGATGCCGCTGGTCTGGATGTCCTTGCGGGCGATCCCCGCCTTGGTCAGCGCACCGATCAGGCTATCCATCTTTACCGCATTGTCGGTCATGGCCTGCTGAGCGGTGGGCGCGCGGATCTGAACGCCGGTGCCGACCGTCGCGATGTCGGGCGCGGCTTGAACGGTTTCGGTGACGTTCAGCGTGACGACCGGCGCCGTCTCGGCGATGGTGACGCTGGTCTGGGCGATGGCCGCTACGGGAAGCGCGGCGGCGCCGAGCGCCATCATGGCGAGGGCGGATTTCATGGGCTTTTCTCCTCTAAAAGCGATGCAGGCCTTTTGTATCGGCTGCGATGAATGGACGCTGACATGCGTTGAAAGCCGTCAGACAGATTTGGGTTCCATGCGCCTCTTGCCCGAAAGCGCGTGAAGCCCTAGCTGCACCGGCATGGCAGCACCGATCCTCTCCTTCGAAAATCTGGGCCTTTCGCAGGGCACCCACTGGTTGTTCCGCAATATCGACATTTTCGTAGGCGAGCGGGACCGGCTGGCGCTGATCGGCCGCAATGGCGTCGGCAAGACGACATTACTCAAGCTGCTGGGCGGCCAGATCGAAGCGGATGAGGGCACCCGTTCCGTCCGCCCCGGCGCGCGCATCATCATGCTGGAACAGGACCCGGACGTCAGCGCCTTCAAGACGCTGCGCGATTTTGCGCTGGCTGGCCAATATGCGCCGCCCGCACATGAGGTGGAGGCGATTGCAAGCCAACTCGGCATCGACCTCAGCCGTGAAGCTGCGACCGCATCGGGTGGCGAACGCCGCCGCGCCGCCATAGCCCGCGCATTGGCGAGTGAGCCGGACCTGTTGCTGCTCGACGAACCGACCAACCATCTGGATATTGCAGCGATTGACTGGATCGAAGGGTGGCTGGGCCGTTATTCCGGCGCGTTCATCGTCATCAGCCATGACCGCGCCTTCCTGACGCGCCTGACACGCCAGACGCTTTGGCTGGATCGCGGGGCGCTCCGTCGCAACGAGATCGGCTTCGGCGGGTTCGAGGACTGGATGGAAGCAATCTATGCGGAAGAAACCCGCGCCGCCGAAAAGCTGGATGCCAAGCTGAAGCTGGAAGCGCATTGGCTCCAGCGCGGCGTCACTGCGCGGCGCAAGCGCAATCAGGGCCGTCTTGCGAAACTGCATGAAATGCGTGCCCAGCGCGCGGCGATGGTCGGGCCGCAGGGTGTCGCGAAGATCGCGGCCGCCAGCGACGACAGCAAGACGAAAAGCGTCATTTCCGCCGAGCATGTCACCAAGAATTTCGGCGATCGGGCGATCATCAGGGACTTTTCGCTCCGCATCCAGCGCGGCGATCGCATCGGTATCGTTGGCGGCAACGGTGCGGGCAAGACAACCCTGCTCAAGCTGTTGACGGGTGAACTGGCGCCCGACAGCGGCTCGGTGACGCTGGCGAGGACGCTGGACATGATCTTCATCGACCAGCAGCGCAGCCTGATGCAGCCCGACAAGCGTGTGCGCGACGTTCTGGCCGAAGGGGGCGACTGGATCGACGTGCGCGGCGTCCGCAAGCATGTTCACGGCTATCTCAAGGATTTCCTTTTCGATCCTTCGCTGGCGGAGGCGAAGGTCGGCACGCTTTCGGGTGGGGAGCGATCCCGCCTGCTGTTCGCGCGGGAGTTTGCGCGGGAATCCAACCTGCTGGTGCTGGACGAACCGACCAACGACCTTGACCTGGAAACGCTGGATCTGCTTCAGGAAGTCATCGCGGATTATGACGGCACGGTGCTGATCGTCAGCCACGACCGTGACTTCCTCGACCGCACTGTGACGGTGACGCTGGGTCTTGACGGCTCCGGCCATGTCGACGTGATCGTCGGCGGCTATGCGGATTGGGTGGCCAAGCGGCAGCCGCGCAGCGCGCCAAAGGAAAAGAAGGCTCCCGTTTCCGCCCCCCCGCCCAAGCCCGCCTCGGCCAAGCTCAGTTACAAGGATCAACGCGACCTTGACCTGTTGCCGCGGCGTATCGAGGAACTGGAAGCGGCCATTGCGCGTGATGAGGATGCGCTCCACGACCCCAATCTCTACGCCCGCGATCCGAAGAAATTCGACGCGTTGACCAAGGCTGTCGAGCAGGCGCGCGCCGACAAGGACGCTGCCGAAGAACGGTGGCTGGAACTTGCCGAAAAGGCTGAAGGGTTAACCGCTTGAACTTGCGTTGCGACAGGCATCTGATAGCGACGGGCGGACGCGAACAGGGAGGCAGGTCGCATGATGGCTGGTCACCAGGCACAATTGTCGAAAGGTGAGGCGGGAGAGGCCGTAGCGCCCCCGCGGCCGCATCATGCGGTTCACTATGTCAATCGCATCGGCTGGCTGCGCGCCGCCGTGCTGGGCGCCAATGACGGCATCGTGTCCACCGCCAGCCTGCTGACGGGCGTCGCGGCGTCCGGCGCATCGCGTGAGGCGATTCTGCTGTCCGGCGTCGCGGCTCTGTTCGCGGGCGCGATGTCCATGGCGGCGGGCGAATATGTGTCGGTCAGCGCCCAGTCCGATACGGAGCGTGCCGATCTCGCCAAGGAAAGCCACGCCATCGCCCAGCAGCCCGAAGAGGAGTGGGCGGAACTGCGCGACATCTATGTCGAACGAGGACTTTCCCCCGATCTGGCGGCGCAGGTGGCGGATCAGTTGATGGCGGCCGATCCGCTTGGCGCCCATGCGCGCGATGAACTCGGCATTTCGGAGGTGACTACGGCGCGCCCTGTGCAGGCCGCGCTGACCTCAGCCGCGACCTTCTCCGCCGGAGCGATTGCGCCTGTGATGGCGGCGGTGGCTGGCCCGGCATCCCATGCTATCATGACCGTTGCGGTGATTTCTCTGCTTTGCCTTGCCTTGCTGGGCTATATCGGCGCGCGGCTGGGCGGGGGAAAGGTGTGGCCCTCCGTCATCAGGGTCGTTTTCTGGGGTGTGCTGGCGATGGCGGTCACCACAGGTGTCGGCAGGCTTTTCGGCGCCGCTTTATGATGGCATGATCGGCGCCGATCCCATTTCCAAGGAGATAATCATGTCCGCGATTCAGCAAATTCCATTGAAAACCATCAAGGGCGCCGATGCCAGCCTGGGCGACTATGCCGGAAAGGTCGTGCTGGCCGTCAATGTCGCCTCCAAATGCGGGCTGACGCCCCAATATGAAGGGCTGGAAAAGCTCTATGGCGACTATAAGGACAAGGGATTGGTCGTCGCCGGTTTCCCCGCCAATGACTTTGGCGCCCAGGAGCCCGGCAGCAATGACGATATCGCGACCTTCTGCACGACCAATTTCGGCGTGGATTTCCCCATGTTCGAAAAGATCGTCGTGACAGGCCCGGAAAAGCACCCCCTCTATGCCGCGCTGACGAACGCCCGGCCCAAGGCGCAGGGCGACGGGGATTCCTTCCGTGAAAAGCTGAAGGGTTATGGCATGACGCCCAACCCCGAACCGGAGGTGTTGTGGAATTTCGAAAAATTCGTGATCGCCAAGGATGGCTCCGTCGCTGCCCGCTTCGCTCCGACCACCGCGCCCGATGATCCCGAACTGGTCGCCGCGATCGAGGCTGAACTGGCGAAGTGATGCACGGAGCCGCTGTTCGGGGGCGTACGCCGGTCTTGTCGGTTATCGCTGGTCCAGAACAGCGGCTCCATGAATGTCGAAGCGCCGATATGCTGCGTTAACATGCCATCGCCCGGCTTGATTTCGCCGGGCGGTGCAATGGTTGGCAGCGGCCGCCGCGATCAGACCTGATTGAGCTTTCCATGCTGCCATCGCCCGTCAACTTTACGCCGCAGGTCGGCACGGTGCTGGAAATATTGAGCATCGTCGGCACCTTCGTCTTTGCGGCGTCGGGTGCGCTCGCTGCCGCGCGCCTGCGTCAGACGCTTGTGACCTTTGCCTTTTTCGCACTGGTGACGGGCGTTGGGGGCGGGACGGTGCGTGATCTTCTGATCGATGCTCCGGTTTTCTGGGTGCATGACGCTGCGCCAGCCATCACCTGCATGATTGCGGCTCTGCTCATCTGGATGACGCCGCGTTCTTTCTGGAGCGATCGCGCGCTCGATTGGCTGGATGCCGTCGGCCTTGCGGCCTTTGCCGTATTCGGGGCGGCCAAGGCGATGAGCTTTGGTATTCCGCCCTTTGTCGCGGGGATGATGGGCGTGGTCACAGGTTGCGTGGGCGGCATCATGCGTGACCTTCTGGCAGGGGAGCCTTCCATCCTGCTGCGTCCCGAACTTTATGTGACGGCCGCTGCCGTTTCCTCCGGCTTGTTTGTGCTGCTGCGCTGGTTTGGGCTGGAAGTGCCGATCGCCAGCGTGATCGCTGCTCTGCTGGGTTTCCTGCTTCGCGCGTTGGCGATCCGGCGGGGGTTGGGACTGCCTGTTTATAAGGGCATCAGCCGGGAATAACGGCCCCTGCCGGGCAGTCTCCGAACTTCCTAGCGCCAGAGCGTCGCGAGCATTGCAAGCAGCCCCCGCTCATCCGCGCCGCTCACCGGGCGTGGAGCGCCATAGCGCCGACATTCCAGGCAATCGGCCCTTATGCCGGCGCCGCTGACGAGGGCCTTCACGTCGCTGATCGCCTGCATGGCCCAATGGCGCTGGAGCACGGCCTGCCTTGCCAGCATGTCGCGGGAATTGCCCTTGTCATCCTCCTCCCGCTCGACGATGGACTGGACGAACTGGACAAATTTGTCCGGCTCCTTCTCGATCCGATAGGCGCGCGCCTTGGCCGGGTCCACCTTCGCCAGCCGCGCCGCTTCGGCAATGGCGTCTTCCAAGCCGCCGAAACGGTCCACCAGGCCGATCTGCCGGGCCGTCCCGCCGTCCCACACCCGCCCTTGCGCGATGGCGTCGATCTGCTGGGGCGTTTTGCGCCGTGCCTCAGCGACCAGCCCCACGAAGCGGCCGTAAATATCCTCGACCCCCATTTGCATGATCCGGTCAAATTCCGGGGTCGTGCCGCCCGCAAGATCAGGCTGCCCTGAAAGCGGCGTGGTCCGCACGCCGTCCGTGGTGATGCCCATCTTCGCCAGCGTGCCTTCAAAACTCGGCAGGATGCCGAATACGCCGATCGATCCGGTGATCGTGTCCGGCTCTGCAAAGATCATATTGGCGGGCGTCGAAACCCAATAGCCGCCGCTGGCCGCGACATTCCCCATGGATACCACCACAGGCAGCCCCTGCGATTTCGCCGTCATGATGGCGTCGCGAATCTTTTCCGACGCCATGACCGATCCGCCCGGCGAATCGACCCGGACCACCAGCGCCTTCAAATCCTTTTCCGCCAAAGCCTTGTAGAGCAGGCTGGAAACCGTATCGCCCGCCGCCGTGCCCGGACCGGCTTCTCCATCCACAATCTCGCCCGCGATGGTGAGCACGCCGATCTGCCCTTCATTGGCGGGTTTGCGCGCCCTCACATAGGTTGCAAGATCAATATTGGCGAAGGCGCCTGCCTGCTGTTCCGAAGATGCGCCGGCGACTTTTGCGACTCGTTCGCCAAAGGCTACCTCGTTACCCAGCCTGTCCACCAGACCGGCATTTTCCGCCGCCTTGGCCAGATTGCCGCCCGTCGCCTGCGCCGCCGCAGCCGGATCGCCGACATAGGCGGTCAGCTTCGCCTTGGGCCGGGCCTTGGCCACTTCCTCCTGCCAGTTCTGCCACAGCGCATCGGCCAGTGCCTGATTGGCCTGCTTGGCTTCCGGCGACTGATCGGTGCGGACGAAGGGTTCGACGAAACTTTTGTAGGTGCCGACGCGATAGACATGGGTGTTGATGCCCAGTTTGTCGATCAGGCCCTTGTAGTAAAGCGCCGACCCGCCGCGTCCCATGATGGCGACGCCGCCCAGCGGATCGACCCATGTTTCGCTGGCATGGGCGGCAAGCTGATAGCTGTCGTCGCTGTAGATGGTGGCGAAGGCGAAGACCGGCTTCTTCGCCGCGCGCACCCCATCCAGCGCCTTGCCGACCCGCGCCAGCGCCACCTGTCCGCCGCCCACGAAACCATCGAGATTGAGCACGACGGCTTTGACCTTGCGATCATCCTTCGCGGCTTCCAGCGCCGTCACGATGTCGGAAAGGCGATATTCCTTCATGCGCGTGCCCGAACCGGACAGCAGGGCCATGGGATCGGCTTCGGCGGGCTGTTCGACGATGGTGCCATCCAGATCCAGCACCAGCGCCCCGGAATTTACGCTTGCGGCGGGCTTGGGCGACCAGGACAACGCCGCATAGAGCAGGCCGAAGAACAGCAGCAGGAACAGCAGCACCAGACCGTCCTTGATCGCGACCAAAATGCGCCACGCGCCTTTTACGAATGCCAAGTTGCCGGTTCCTTTTTCAGCCTCGCTTCAGGGCTATCCTATCGCTCGACCGACTGCAATGTGGGGTGAAAGGGCAGGGCGACAAGCTTGCGCCCGCGATTTCCGGCGCTATGGGAAGCGCAACCCATGGCTTTATGTGCAGGAGACGCGCCTCATGCCCACTCTCGTCCTTATCCGTCACGGCCAGTCGGCCTGGAACCTGGAAAATCGCTTCACCGGCTGGTGGGATGTGGATGTGACTGAAAAGGGCGCGGAGGAGGCGCGGGCCGCCGGTCGCCTGATGGCGGAAAAGGGGCTGGATTTCGACCAGTGCTTCACCTCCTTCCAGACCCGTGCGATCAAGACGCTTGATCTGGCGCTGGAGGAAATGGGGCGCCTGTGGCTGCCGGTTGAAAAGGACTGGCGTTTGAACGAGCGGCATTATGGCGGACTCACCGGCCTCAACAAGGCGGAGACGGCGGCGAAGCATGGCGACGATCAGGTGAAGATCTGGCGCCGCAGCTTCGATGTGCCCCCGCCGCCGCTGGAGCCGGGCAGCGAGTTCGATCTGTCGAGAGATCGCCGCTATGCCGGTATCGCCATTCCTTCGACTGAATCCCTGAAGGATACCATCGCCCGCGTGCTGCCCTATTGGGAAAGCCGCATCGCGCCGGAACTGAAGGCGGGCAAGCGCGTGCTCATCTCCGCCCATGGCAATTCGCTCCGGGCGCTGGTCAAGCATCTGTCGAATATTCCCGATGACGAGATCACGGAACTGGAGATCCCGACCGGCCAGCCCATCGTCTACGATCTGGCGGACGATCTGACGGCGAAAGACCGCTATTACCTTTCGGAACGCTGAAACCTCCGTTTGTTTCGAGCGAAGTCGAGAAACGGACATGAATGCATGTTGTTTAGCATATCCGCATTGCCCCTTGGCGGCCCGCCCGCTAAGGGGCTTTGCTTTCCGGGCGGTTTTGCGACCGCTCCTTGACGGGAAGCATGAGGAATGAGCGGGGGTAGTGCAGCCGCAGATGTCGGCATCATCATGGGCAGCCGGTCCGATTGGGATACGATGCGCCATGCCGCCGAAACGCTGGAAGCTCTGGGCGTCGCCCATGAGTGCAAGGTCGTGTCCGCCCATCGCACGCCGCAGCGTCTCTATGACTATGCCACAGGCGCGGTCGGGCGGGGCCTGAAGGTCATCATCGCGGGCGCGGGAGGGGCGGCGCATCTTCCCGGCATGGCCGCATCCATGACCCGCCTGCCGGTGCTGGGCGTTCCTGTGGAATCCAAGTCGCTCAAAGGCATGGATTCGTTACTCTCCATCGTGCAGATGCCGGGCGGCGTTCCGGTCGGCACGCTCGCCATCGGCAAGCCCGGCGCGATCAATGCCGCGCTGCTTGCCGCTTCCATCCTCGCTACGACGGACGTCGCTCTGGCCGAACGGCTCGATGCATGGCGCGCCAGACAGACCAACGACGTTGCGGAGACGCCGGAATAAGATGACGACCATCGCGCCCGGTTCCACTATCGGCATCCTCGGCGGCGGGCAGCTCGGCCGGATGATCGCCATCGCCGCCGCGCAGCTTGGCTATCGCACGCACATCTACGCGCCGGAGGACAGCGGCCCCGCCGCTGATGTGTCATCGCGATGGACGCAGGGCGCTTATGAGGATGTCGCCGCGCTCGCCGCCTTCGCGGATGCGGTCGATGTCGTCACTTATGAGTTCGAGAATATCGACCCTGTGGCGGTGGATGTGCTTGTTACCCATGGTCTTGTTCGTCCCAGTGCACAGGCGCTGCGCGTCGCGCAGGACCGCCTCGCCGAAAAGCGGTTCGTTAGCGATCTGGGGGGGCTGACCGCGCCCTTCGCCTCGGTGGAAAGCCTGCAAGACCTTGAGGCGGCGATTGAACGGATCGGCGGCCGCGCCATCCTCAAGACCAATCGCATGGGTTATGACGGCAAGGGACAGGCGCGGCTCAGCGGGCCGGGCGATGTCGCCGCGGCATGGGGCACCATCGGCCGTCAAAGCGCCATCCTCGAAGGATTCGTGACCTTTGAGGAGGAATTTTCGGTGATCCTCGTTCGGGGGAGCGATGGACAGGTCCGGTTCTGGGATTCTGCCGCCAATGTCCATGTCGACGGCATCCTCGCCACCTCCACCGTGCCGGCCGGGCCGCTGATCGAGGGGCAGGTCGCGCAGGCCCAGGCTCTCGCGCGGCAAGTGGCGGACGCGCTTGGATATGTCGGCGTGCTGACGCTCGAATTTTTCGCCAGCTCCCATGGTCCCGTTTTCAACGAAATGGCCCCGCGTGTTCACAATAGCGGCCACTGGACGATCGAGGGCGCTGTCACCAGCCAGTTCGAAAACCATGTCCGGGCGATTTGCGGCCTGCCGCTGGGCGATACGGGACTTGCCGCCAGGCGCGCGCAGATGCGCAACCTGATCGGCGCGGACGCAAATGACTGGCAGGCGATCCTGTCCGATCCGGCCAATCATTTGCATCTTTATGGCAAGCATGAAGCGCGCCCCGGCCGCAAGATGGGCCATGTCACGCGGCTGACGCTGTGAGCGAAGGGATGGAAATCGTCCTCGTCCTGGCCCGCGCCGACAATGGCGTCATCGGCCGGGACGGCGGCCTGCCATGGCGATTGTCCGCCGACCTCAAACATTTCAAGGCGCTCACCTCGGGCCATCCCATGGTCATGGGCCGCAAGACATTCGATAGCCTGCCCGGCCTGCTGCCCGGTCGCCGCCACATCGTCTTGACCCGTGACAGGGAATGGGCGGGCAAGGGTGCCGAAATCGCGCATGACGTCGAAGGCGCAGTCCGTCTCGCGGCCGCGTCCACCGTCATGGTAATCGGCGGCGCGGACATCTATCGGCAATTTCTGCCGCGCGCGCATCGTATCGAACTCACCGAAATTCATATGGATGTGGTGGGCGACACCGCTATCCCTTGTCCCGATCCCGCCGATTGGGAAGAAATCGCCCGCGAAGACTTTGCGATGGAGGGGGATGCCCCCGCCTATAGCTTCGCCACCTTCCGGCGGCGCATCGGCGCGTGATGCCCATGCATTGCGTCTCGCTCGCCCTGTCCTTATAGCGCGCGCCATGGAGCGGCTGGAAAGCGGCGCACCGGTTCCCGTGCATCTGCGCGGCTCGATCATGGCGCTGGGCAATTTCGATGGATTTCATCGCGGTCATCAGGCCGTGGTTTCCCGCGCGATCGAATGGGCCAAGACGGAAGGGCGCCCCGCCATAGTCGCCACGTTCGACCCGCATCCCATGCGCTTTTTCCGGCCTGACGCGCCGCCTTTCCGCCTGACCACGCTGGACCAGCGGCAGGCGCTGTTCGCCCGGGCCGGGGCGGATGCGATGCAGCTTTTCGCCTTCAATGCAGAGTTTGCCGGGCGCACCGCCGAGCAGTTCGTCCAGTTGCTGGTGGATATGGGCGTTGCGGGGGTCGTCACCGGCAAAGATTTCACCTTCGGCAAAGGGCGCAGCGGCTCGACCGATCGGCTGGCTCAACTATGTGCGGCAGTGGGTATGGCGGCGCAAGCGGTCGCGCCCGTCGCGGAGCAGGATGGCCAGGTCATTTCCTCAAGCCGTATTCGCGATGCGTTGAAAACCGGTGATTGCGAAACGGCTACCCGCCTGCTCACACGGCCTTTCGCGATCCAGGGCAACGTGCAGCATGGCGACAAGATCGGCCGGACGATCGGTTTTCCGACCGCCAATCTCGACCTCGGCACATATCTGCGCCCGGCCTATGGCATCTATGCGGTGCGCGGGGTGCTCCCCGACGGCCGCGTGCTGGACGGCGCGGCTAATCTTGGCATTCGCCCCAGCTTCGATCCGCCCAAGGAGCTGCTGGAGCCGCATTTCTTTGACTTTGCCGAAAGCCTCTACGATCAGGTCATCGAAGTGCAGATGATCCGCTATCTGCGGCCCGAGGCGAAATTTGACGGGTTGGACGCCTTGATGGCGCAGATCGCAAAGGATTGCGACGATGCGCGGCAAATCCTTGCGGGAACGCCCCACCTCGCTTAATGCCCGCGGGTAATGCAGCATATGGCGTAATTGCGCGGACCCTTCATGACCGATCAGCCTGATTATAAATCCACCGTTTTCCTCCCCGTCACCGACTTCCCGATGAAGGCGGGCCTCGCGCAGAAGGAACCGGCGATCCTTGCGCGCTGGGAGGCGATGGACCTTTACGGCAAGCTGCGGGAACGGCGGAAGGGCCGGACACGCTTCATCCTGCATGACGGCCCGCCCTACGCCAATGGCGACATCCATATGGGCCATGCGATGAACAAGGTGCTGAAGGACATCATCGTCCGCAGCCAGTCGCTGTTGGGCAAGGACGCGCCTTATGTGCCCGGCTGGGATTGCCACGGCCTGCCGATCGAGTGGAAGATCGAGGAGGAATATCGCAAGAAGAAACAGAACAAGGACGAGGTTCCGGCGCAGGAATTCCGTGCCCAATGCCGCGCCTATGCGGATAAGTGGGTCGGCGTTCAGAAGGAGCAGTTCAAGCGCCTGGGCGTGATGGGCGATTGGGACGATCCCTATCTCACCATGAAATTCGACGCCGAAGCCACCATCGTCGGCGAACTCCTTAAATTCGCGGAAAGCGGCCAGCTTTATCGCGGCGCGAAGCCCGTCATGTGGTCCCCGGTCGAAAAGACCGCGCTGGCCGAGGCGGAAGTGGAATATGAGGACATCGTCTCGACCCAGATCGACGTGGCGTTCGAGATCGTGGAAGCCCCGAACGCGCCGGAACTGGTCGGCGCCCATGCGGTGATCTGGACGACGACGCCTTGGACGATTCCGGTCAATCAGGCTTTGGCTTATGGCGAGACGATTGCATATTCGCATTTTCTTGCAAGCGATGATCGGCGCTATGTTGTTGCGTTCGATCTCGTTGACGCCTTTCTAGCGCGCACGGGGCTAAAGTTAGCCGATTTCGAGAATACGCCAGCAGACA
>Ga0180223_1000413_pt1 | contig 56885 bp, 55 predicted proteins | sample eDN5th30CKraftOP_FD_151337 | JGI IMG/M metagenome (GOLD analysis project Ga0180223, IMG submission 151337) | Enriched Organic Plus compost microbial communities from Emeryville, California, USA - eDNA 5th pass 30_C Kraft OP (version 2) (version 2) ... | reverse complement strand
GCGCCGGTGGTTCCGGCTATCGTGGACCAGGTCCGTTCGAAGTGCGGAGAAACGCCGTCGTAGGATGGGTTGAGCGAAGCGATACCCATCACCACGGCAGCATGGGTTTCGCAGGCTCAACCCATCCTACGAAGCGCGCCTCGGCGCGAGTTGTCCCAACGGGGGCATGCCGTGCAGCATGGCGAATGCGTAGGGCGAATAACGCTCCGCGTTATCCGCCGTTTAACGGCGATTCCCGGCGGCGCCAAGGTTGGCCTGGGCGCCGTCCGCCTTGCCGGCGGAATCGCGGATGAATCCGCTCCTACGGGTGAGAATGCCATGCCTCACGGCAACCTGTAGGAGCGGGCCCTGCCCGCGAAATCGCGCGCAGGGCGCGCTCCTACATTGGAATGGCGTGGGTGGGGTTGCGTAGGAGCGGATTCATCCGCGAAACGCGCCGGTGGTTCCGGCTATCGTGGACCAGGTCCGTTCGAAGTGCGGAGAAACGCCGTCGTAGGATGGGTTGAGCGAAGCGATACCCATCACCACGGCAGCATGGGTTTCGCAGGCTCAACCCATCCTACGAAGCGCGCCTCGGCGCGAGTTGTCCCAACGGGGGCATGCCGTGCAGCATGGCGAATGCGTAGGGCGAATAACGCTCCGCGTTATCCGCCGTTTAACGGCGATTCCCGGCGGCGCCAAGGTTGGCCTGGGCGCCGTCCGCCTTGCCGGCGGAATCGCGGATGAATCCGCTCCTACGGGTGAGAATGCCATGCCTCACGGCAACCTGTAGGAGCGGGCCCTGCCCGCGAAATCGCGCGCAGGGCGCGCTCCTACATTGGAATGGCGCCGGTGGTTCCGGCTATCGCGGACAAGGTCCGCTCGAAGTGCGGAGAAACGCCGTCGTAGGATGGGTTGAGCGAAGCGATACCCATCACCACGGCAGCATGGGTTTCGCAGGCTCAACCCATCCTACGAAGAGCGCCTCGGCGCGGTCAGCAAGACAGTTGCCCCTACTGGGCCGTGACGAGGTGCTCTTCGTAGGAGCGGGCCCTGCCCGCGATGGCTACAACTCCGGCGTCCAGGTCAGCGCCAGCAGCGCGGTGCGGCCGGCTTCCTTGTAGTGCAGGGTTTCGCTGGGGAAGCCCATGGGATCGGTCGGGCGCTGGTAGCTGGCGCGGGCGTAGTCGCGGTCCAGCAGGTTCTGCAGCTTCAGGTCCCAGCGCAGGGTTTCGCTGAACTGCCAACTGCCGCGCACATCGAGCACGCCGTAGCCGCCCAGGCGGTCCTGGTTGGCCGCGTCGGCGTAGCTGTTGCTCAGCGCGCGCCAGGTGCCGCCGACGCCGAAGGCGCCGAACTGGCGGTCCAGGTCCAGGCTCAGGGTGCGCCGGGCGCGGCGCGGCAGGGTGTGGCCGGTGTCGCGGTCGCGCGGGTCGATGATGCTCAGGCCGAGGTTGGCCTGCCAGCCGAGGACCTCGCGGGCCAGGCTGGCCTCGAAGCCGTCGATGCGCGCCTTGGCGATGTTCTGCGGCATGTTGCTGGCGCTGTCCCAGGCGATCAGGTCGTCCACCTCGGTACGGTACAGCGCGGCCTCCAGGTGCGTGCCGGCGAAGTCGCCGCGCCATTGCAACTCGTAGGTCTTCGAGGTCTCGGCCTCCAGGTCCGGGTTGCTGGCGCCGGGGTAGTAGAGGTCGCTGAAGGTCGGCGCGCGGAAGCCTTCGCCGTAGCTGGCGATCCAGCTCTGGCTGGCGCCCACCGGCAGGGTGACGGCGGCGTTCCAGCTGTTCTGCGAGCCGTAGCGCTCGTTGTCGTCGTGGCGCAGGCCCAGCTCGGTGGAGAAGGCCTCGCCCTTGAAGCTGTGCTGGGCGAAGAAGGCGTGGTTGGTGCGGCTGTCCTCGGCGAAGGCGGTGCTACCCTCGACCTTGTCCTCGTACCAGTCCGCGCCCAGGGCTAGTTGGTTGCGGGTATCCAGCTGCAGGCGGTTGAGCCAGCTGGCCGAATGCCGGGTGGTTTCCAGGGTGCCGTTGTTCCACACCTCGGCGGCGCCGACGGCCTTGTTGCGGTCGAAGCTGCGGCCCAGTTCCAGGCGGCTGTTCCACATCGAGGTCAGCTGGCCTTCGAGGTAGCCGCTGTAGCTGCTGACGCGGAATTCGTCGTGGGGCCCGGCGGGGGCGTAGCTGTAGGCGTCGTCGTATTCGCTGTCGCCGCGCTGGTCGTTGAGGCTGAAGCCGGCCTTCCAGTCGTCGTTCAGGCGGTGGTCCAGGTTCAGGTGCACGGCCTTGTTGCGCTGGCCGTCGTGGTCGCTGTCGGCGCCGACGTTGTCGCGGGTGTAGTCGTAGCCGCGGCTCTCGTCGAGGCTGGCGCCGAGGTCGAAGCGGGTGCGCTCGTCGCCGCCGGCGAGGGAGGCGCTGCGCTGGAAGGTGCCGTTGCTGCCGGCGGCCAGGCGCACTTGTGGGTGCAGGCCGGCTTCGCCGCGGCGGGTGAAGATCTGGATCACCCCGCCGATGGCGTCGGCGCCGTACAGCGCCGAGCGCGGGCCGCGGGTCACTTCCACGCGCTCGATGTTGTCGATGCTCAGATAGTCCAGGCGGGCGATGCCGCTGCTGGCCGAGGCGATGCGCTGGCCGTCCACCAGCACCAGCGTTTGGCCGGGGTTGGTGCCGCGCAGGAAGTAGCTGGTCAGGCCGCCGGCGTTGCTCAGCTGCACGCCGGGCACGCGCTGCAGCAGCTCGGGTACGCTGCGCGCCTGCAGGCGCTCGATGTCGTCGTGGGTGAAGACGGTGTTGGCCGCGGTGGCCTGGCCGCGGGGTTCGGCCTGGCGCGCCGAGGTGATGACCATCGACGGCAGTTGGTAGGCCTGTTCGGCATCGTCGCCGGCGAAGGCCGCCGCGGGCAGCACGGCGACGGCCAGGGCAAGACGGGAAAGTTTCATCGCTGGGGTTCCTCAAAAGTGGACTTTCGAGGAGGGCTGGGCAAGGGCGGGAGTGGCCGCGCTTGAAGGTGCGGCCCTCCGCAACACCTGTCATGCGTGTCGAGGGCGGTCTCCGGGCTGCCGACTCGCACGCTCCCGGCCTTCCCATGCGTGGCGCACAGTGGCGGGTTGGAGCGCGGCAGGCGCAGGGCCTGCGGTCGGTTACCGTTGCGGGGGCAGCGCAGGCCTTTCACCTGCTTCCCGTTACCTCGAACGAAAACGTGCGCACCTTACGAACAACGCGGCGGCCGGGCAAGTCGGGCCGATGCGGAACCTGTCCGTCAGACGTCCCTTTCCTCTGCGGCCCGTCACGTCCATGGCGGCGCCCCGCCTGCGCCCGGGCGCTTTGCGGCGGCTGCGACAAAGTCACTCAGCACGCTGCGAACCGCGGCCGGAAAGCTCCGGCCAGCAGCCGCCAATGCGGCGCCGCGCGGGCGTTCCAGCCGGTTCTTGTAGGAGTTTTCTGGTCTTTTGGGGCGGCGGAAAACTTTGCCGGATTTTGATAGGGCCGCCGTCCGGGCACTTGTTAGCTTCCTAAGCAGTAGAGGAGGGGAGCACGTGTCCAAAGAGCGCATCATCCAGGAATTCGTCCCGGGCAAGCAGGTGACCCTGGCGCACCTGATCGCGCATCCCCAGGAGGAGCTGTCGAGCAAGATCGGCGTTCCCGGGGCGCAGGCCATCGGCATCATGACCCTCACCCCGGGCGAGACCGCGATGATCGCCGGCGACTTCGCCACCAAGGCCGCCGACGTGCGCATCGGCTTCCTCGACCGCTTCAGCGGCGCGCTGGTGCTGCACGGCAGCGTCGGCGCGGTGGAAGAGGCGCTGGCGCAGACCTGCGCCGCCCTCGGCCGGCTGCTGGACTACAGCGTCTGCCCGGTGACCAGGAGCTGACCATGGACGCGCCGCGTTATGCCCTGATCGGTGGCGTCGGAGCCGGCAAGACCACCCTGTTCAACGCCCTGTGCGGCAACCCCGAAGCGGCGCGCAAGACCCAGGCGCTGGACTACGGCCCCGGCGGCGCGCTGGACACCCCAGGCGAGTTCGTCAGCCACCCGCGCCTGTATCGCGCGCTGATCACCAGCACCGACGACGTCGACACCCTGGTCTACGTGCACCCCGCCGATGCGACGGAGTGCCGGCTGCCGCCCGGGCTGCTGGACATCCACGCCGGCAAGCGGCTGATCGGGGTGATCAGCAAGTGCGACCTGCCCGGCGTCGACCTGCCCGCCATCGAGCGCCTGCTGCGCGCCCACGGCATCGACGGCGCGATCGTCCACACCGCCAGCGACGACCCCGCCAGCATCGAGCGCCTGCGCGCGCTGTTGAACGCACGGAATCCGATCGAGGACCTGTTGAGATGAAGAAGCTGATTACCGCCAACGACATCCGTGAAGCCATCGCCGCCGGGCAGAGCTCCCTGGCCGTGGAGCTGCCGCGCTGCATCGTCACCCCCGAGGCGCGCACGGTCGCCGAGCAGGCTGGCCTGGCGCTGGTCGAGCGGGTGGCCGGCGAGCCGGCGGCGGCCGCGAGTGAACCGGCCGCGGCCGGGCCGAGCGAGGACGAGCTGGCGCGGATTCGCGCCGAGGTGCTGGCGCGGCTGCCCGCCGAAGTGGACGCGCAACTGGTCGACCAACTGGTGCGCAAGGCCGCGCAACAGGGCGGCGCCTGCGTGGCCCGGGCGGCCTTCGAGGCGCGCACCGGCGCCGGCGGGATCAAGTTGGTGAAGGGCGGCAGCGTGCGCTTCGGCCGCCTGGAAGGCGTGCCGGGCGAATACCAGATCGGCATTACCGACGTGGTCGGCGCCGAGGACGGCAGCAGCATGGGCGCCGGCTTCATGCAGTGGGAAAACGCCTTCTTCCCCTGGACGCTGAACTACGACGAAGTGGACCTGGTGCTGGAGGGCGAGCTGCACATCCGTCAGAACGGCGAGACCCTGGTGGGCCAGCCCGGCGACCTGCTGTTCATCCCCAAGGGCAGCGCCATCGAGTTCGGCACCCCCAGCCGGGTGCGCTTCCTCTACGTGGCCTGGCCGGCCAACTGGCAGGAACAGTGAGGCGGCCATGAGCACTTTCATCACCGAAAGCTGGCTGCGCGAGCGCCACGGCCTGAGCGAAGGCACCGAGCTGCGGCTGCCCGCCGACGCGCGGTTGACCCCCGCCGCCCGCGCGCTGATCGACGAGCGCCACCTGTCGCTGAAGTTCCATGACGAACAGGGCCGCCTGTACCGGGCGACCGAAGAGCCGGACGCGGACGGCGCGCCGTGCCTGCAGGCGGTGCACGGGCTGACCGGCAGCGCCCGGCGCGTCGCCGCGACCTGCCAGCTGTGCGGCTCGGCGCCGGCCGACAAGCCCGCCGGCATGACCCATCTGAACGCCCACGAACTGGTGGCCAAGAACGACCCGCGCCTGCAGTTCCGCGCCCAACTGGACGCGGCCATCGCCCTGGCGGTGTGGCTGCAGGTAGAGCTGCCGGAGCCGGCCGAGCTGGCCGCCTGGCTGGCCGACATCCGTTCGCTGCTCGGTCAGCTGATGCGCGCCGACGTGCTGGACGAGGAGCTGGCCGGGTTCGCCGTCGGCGGGCTCGACGAGGCCGTGCTGCACCGCCTGTCCCACGCGCCGCTGAAATACCTGGGCCACGACCACCTGGTGCCCGAGTGCGGCCACGGCCGCGCGCCGGCGCTGCTCAACCTGCTGCGGGCCAAGGTCCGCGAGGTGGAAATCTGCGCCGCCCAGGTGTTCATGGAGGCCGGCTTCAAGCTGCGCCGCGCGGACCTGCTGCACGCCCTCAACCGGCTGTCCAGCGCGCTCTACGTGGCCATGCTGCTGAGCCTGCTGCACCTGCGCGGGCAACCCTGGCCGAGCGCCGCGGAACTGAGCCGGCGCGTGCAGGGAGAGGCCCCATGAAACTGTTCGACGACTGCCGCCGGGCCGCCCGGCAGAACCCGCCGCGGGTGGTCTTCCCCGACGCCCTGGACCGCCGCGCCATCGAGGCGGCGCAATACCTCAAGGCCGAGGGCCTGGCCGAGCCGCTGCTGCTGGGCAACCCCTTCGCCCTGCGCGGCTACTGCCTGGAGCGGCACATCCGCCTGGGCGACCTCGGGCTGATCGACCCCGCGCGCTCGCCCTGGCTGCACGGCTTCGCCCAGGACCTGGCCCGGCGCCAGGACAAGCTCAGCCCCGAGCAGGCCCTGGAACACCTGCACGACCCGCTGTGGTTCGGCGCGGCGCTGCTGGCGGCCGGCCAGGTCGACCTGTGCATCGCCGGCAACCTCAGCGCCACCGCCGACGTGCTGCGCGCCGGCCTGCGGGTGGTCGGCCTGGCGCCGGGCAACCGCACGCTGTCCTCGGTGTTCTTCATGCTGCCAGCGGACGGCGGCGCCCCCTTGGCCTTCGCCGATTGCGGCGTGGTGCCGCGGCCGACGGTGGAGCAACTGGCGGACATCGCCCTGGCCTCGGCGGCCAGCTTCGAGCAGGTGACCGGCGAGCCGGCGCGGGTGGCGATGCTCTCGTTCTCCAGCCACGGCAGCGCCAGGCACGCCGACGCCGAGGCGGTGCGCCAGGCCTGCGAGTTGGTGCGCGAGCGCCGGCCGGAGCTGTGCGTCGACGGCGAGATCCAGTTCGACGCCGCCTTCGTTCCCGAGGTGGCCGCGGCGAAGGTGCCCGGCAGCCCGCTGGGCGGGGCGGCCAACGTGTTCGTGTTCCCCAGTCTCGAGGCCGGGAACATCGGCTACAAGATCGCCCAGCGGCTCGGCGGCATGAACGCCATCGGCCCGATGCTGCAGGGCATGAACGCGCCGCTGCACGACCTGTCGCGCGGCTGCACGAGCGAGGAAATGATCCAGACGGTGCTGCTGGCCAACAAGATGGCCGGCGGCGCCGAGGCTGTCGGGCGAGTCGCCTGAGCCGGACGGCGGCCCCCGCCGTCCGGGGGTAACGCGAGTGGCTAGCCACTCCGAAGAGGCCCTGCGAAGGGCGATCGATTGTTCGAGGAGAGTGAGATGGAAGCATTAGGCATGATCGAAACCAAGGGCCTGGTGGCGCTGATCGAGGCCTCCGACGCCATGGTCAAGGCCGCCCGGGTGAAGCTGGTGGGCGTCAAGCAGATCGGCGGTGGCCTGGTCACTGCGATGGTCCGCGGCGACGTCGCGGCCTGCAAGGCGGCCACCGATGCCGGCGCGGCCGCCGCGCAGCGCGTCGGCGAAGTGGTCTCGGTGCAGGTGATCCCGCGTCCGCATTCGGACCTGGAAGAGGTCTTTCCGATCAAGCTGGCGGCGGATCGCCCGGTGGATTGAGCGGCCCACCGCGACCGTCCGAGCGGTGCCTGAACTCGCCCTGCGGGTTCCGGGCGCCGCCACCGAGGATCCATGCGTATGCCGCGAAGGACGCGGCTCGACGAGGTAACAGGCGATGAAACTGGCGATTGTCGTGGGGCAGGTGGTGTGCACCGTGAAGCATCCGGGCGTGGGCCTGGACCGGCTGCTGCTGGTCGAGATGCTCGACCGCGCCGGCCGCCCCGACGGTGAACGGCACGTGGCCAGCGACAGCCTCGGCGCCGGCAACGGCGAGTGGGTGATGCTGGCCGGCGGCAGCGCCGCGCGCCAGGCCCTGGCCGAGGTGCGTGCGCCGATCGACCTGTGCGTGGTCGGCATCGTCGACGAAGCGGTGCTCGACGGCAGCCTGCTCTACCGCAAATAGGCCCGCCCCCGGCGGTCATTCACGACAAGCGTCCTCCACCGGCCCGCGCCAGGTGGAGTGGCCCGGCTCATCCCTGAATTCTGTGAGGCACGACGTGGACATCAACCCGAAGGAAATCGAACAGGTGGTCAAGGCGGTGCTCGCCTCGATAGGGGCGACCTCCACGGCCGCTGTCGCATCGCCGGGCGCGACCTGCGCCCCCGGCGTGTTCGTCGAACTGGACGCCGCCGTGGCCGCCGCCGCGCAGGCGCAGAAGGCATTGCGCTCGGTGGCCATGCGCGACCGGGCAATCGCCGCCATCCGCGCCGTCGGCGAGCGCCACGCCCAGGAGCTGGCGGAGCTGGCGGTGGAGGAAACCGGCATGGGCCGGGTGGCCGACAAGACCGCCAAGAACATCGCCCAGGCCCGCCACACCCCCGGCAGCGAATGCCTGCAGGCGCAGGTGCTCAGCGGCGACCGCGGGCTGACGCTGATCGAGAACGCGGCCTGGGGCGTGATCGCCTCGGTGACGCCCTCGACCAACCCGGCGGCCACCGTCATCAACAACGCCATCAGCATGATCGCCGCCGGCAACAGCGTGGTGTTCGCCCCGCACCCGGCGGCCAAGCGGGTGTCGCAGCGCACCGTCAGCCTGCTCAACGAGGCCATGGTCGAGGCCGGCGCGCCGGCCAACCTGATCACCACCGTGCAGCGCCCGGACATCGAGACCGCCCAGCGGCTGTTCCGCTACCCGGGCATCGGCCTGCTGGTGGTGACCGGCGGCGAGGCGGTGGTGGAAGCCGCGCGCAAGCACACCGACAAGCGCCTGATCGCCGCCGGCGCCGGCAACCCGCCGGTGGTGGTGGACGAGACCGCCGACCTGGCCCGCGCCGCGCGCGACATCGTGTTCGGCGCCTCGTTCGACAACAACATCATCTGCGCCGACGAGAAGGTGCTGATCGTGGTCGACAGCGTCGCCGACGCCCTCAAGGCCGAGATGCTCAAGCACCAGGCCGTGGAGCTGAGCGCCGCCCAGGGCCAGCAATTGCTGCCGCTGCTGCTGCCGAAGGTCGACGAGCAGGGGCGCGGCAGCGTCTCGCGCGACTGGGTCGGCCGCGACGCGGCGAAGATCGCCGCCGCCATCGGCCTGCAGGTGCCGGAGCAGACGCGCCTGCTGCTGCTGGAAACCGCCGCCGACCACCCCTTCGCCATCACCGAGATGATGATGCCGGTGCTGCCGATGGTGCGCGTGGCCAACGTCGACCAGGCCATCGCCCTGGCCGTGAAGCTGGAGGGCGGCTGCCACCACACGGCGGCCATGCACTCGCGCAACCTCGACCACCTGGACCGCATGGCCAACGCCATGGACACCAGCATCTTCGTCAAGAACGGGCCGTGCCTGGCCGGCCTGGGCTTCGGCGGCGAGGGCTGGACCACCATGACCATCACCACGCCGACCGGCGAGGGCGTGACCTCGGCGCGCACCTTCGTGCGCCTGCGCCGCTGCGTCATGGTCGACCACCTGCGGATCGTCTGAGGCGGCCATGCAACGCGATCTCGAAAACTGGCTGCTGCCGCGCCTGGAACGCGCCGCCTACTGCCTGGCGCACCCCGTCGCGCAACCGGGCGACCGCGGGCCGCTGAGTCTGGGCATCGACCTGGGCACCAGCGCCGTGGTCTCGGTGGTGCTCGACGCCCAGGCGCTGCCGGTGGCGGTGCGCCTGGACTGGGCCGACGTGGTGCGCGACGGCGTGGTCTGGGACTTCTTCGGCGCGGTGAAGCTGGTGCGCAGCCAGGTGGAAAGCCTGGAGCGGCAACTGGGCGTGTGCTTCCAGCGCGCCGCGACCTCGTACCCGCCGGGCACCGAACCGGGCATTTCCACCCATGTGCTGGAGGCCGTCGACCTGGAGGTTTCCCACGTGATCGACGAGCCCTCGGCGGTGGCGCGGATGCTGCGCCTGGACCGCGCCGCGGTGGTGGACATCGGTGGCGGCACCACCGGCGTCGCCGTGGTGCACGACGGCGAAGTGACCTATTCCGCCGACGAACCCACCGGCGGGCATCACGTCAGCCTGGTGCTGGCCGGCCACCTCGGCGTGTCGCTGGAGATGGCCGAACGGCGCAAGCGCGAGGAGGGCCAGATCCTGTGGCCGCTGGTGCGCCCGGTGTTCGAAAAGATGGCCGACATCGTCCACACGCACCTGCAAGGCCAGGACGTGGACGCCATCTACCTGTCCGGCGGCTCCTGCACCCTGCCCGGCGTACAGCCGCTGTTCGCCGCGGCCTTCCCCGCGCAGCGGGTGATCCTGCCCGCGCCGCCGCTGTTCACCACGCCGCTGGCCATCGCCGCCTGCGGCCTGCAAGCCGAGGAGGAACGCTGACATGCACGAGCAGGACGTCGGCCGGGTGATCTATCGCGCCCTGGACATGCTCAACGCCCGCGCGGTGCGCGAATTCCGCGTGCCGCCCAGCACCTACATCGGCCCCGGCGCCACCGTGCGCGCCGGCGAGGCCTGCGCGGCGCTGGGCATCCGCCGGCTGTTCGTGATGGTCGACGGCCGCCTGCACGAACAGGCGCTGGACCAGGGCCTGCTGCGCTCGCTGGACGACGCCGGGCTGGGCTGCGAATGCCTGGTCTACGCCGGCGGCGAGCCGCACAGCGAAGTGGTGGAGGCCGCCGGCCGGCAACTGCTGGCCGCCGACTGCGACGGCGTGCTGGCCTTCGGCGGCGGCTCGGTGCTCGACGCGGCCAAGGCCACCGCGCTGCTGGCGGCCAACCCGGAGCGCCGGGTGAGCGAGCTCGGCGACGGCCCGGCGCTGCGCCGGCGCATGCCGCTGATCGCCGTGCCGACCACCGCCGGCACCGGCTCCGAGGCCACCAACGTGGCGGTGATCACCGACAGCCAGCGGCACCTGAAGCAGGTGCTGGTGCACACCGACCTGATCCCGGACCTGGCGATCATCGACGCCTGCCTGACCCTCGGCGTACCGCCGGCGGTGACCGCCGCCACCGGCATAGACGCGCTGACCCACGCCATCGAAGCCTACGTCGCGCCGAGCGCCACGCCGCTGACCCAGGGCCTGGCCCTGCGCGCCGTGGCGCTGATCGGCGAGGCCCTGCCGCTGGCGGTGGGGCAGGGCGGCAACGTCAGCGCCCGCGAGTCGATGATGCTCGCCTCGTACATGGCCGGCATGGCCTTTTCCAATTCCGGCCTGGGCCTGTGCCATGCCACCGCGCACCCCCTCGGCGCGCGCTACGGCATCCCCCACGGCCAGGCCAACGCCCTGATGCTGCCGGCGGTGATGCGCTTCAACCAACTGGTGTGCAAGCGCGCCTACGCCGACATCGGCCATGCCCTCAGCCGCGAAAGCCTGGATGCAGAACGCAGCATCGCCGCGGTGCAGCGCCTGATCGACGAAGTCGGCGCCGCCGGCCGCGACCTGCAGGCCCACGGCGTGCGCCGCGAGGACTTCGCCGCGCTGGCGGAGGCGGCCCTGCAGGACATCTGCCTGGCCGGCAACCCGCGCAGCGCCTGCGCGCAACAGATCGTCGCGATCTACCAGGACGCCTGGCAGCGCCGAGGCGCCTGCCAGCAAGGAAACAATTCTGTTCAGGAGCAGTTGTCATGAGCATCAACGAAATCATCCTGTACGTGATGATGGTCTTCCTGCTGATCGGGGCGGTGGACCGGGTATTCAGCCAGTTCGGCGGCTCCGAGAAGGTCCTCGGCCATCTCGGCCTGGGCTGGCTCGGGCGCGGCATCGGCGGCTCCGGCGGGCAGTTCGAGGAAGGCTTCATGGCCATGGGCGCGCTGGGCCTGGCGATGGTCGGCATCACCGCCCTGGCGCCGGTGCTGGCCAACCTGCTGGGGCCGCTGGTGATCCCGCTGTACGAGAGCGTCGGGGCGAGCCCGGCGATGTTCGCCGGCACCTTGCTGGCCAACGACATGGGCGCCTTTTCCCTGGCCAAGGAGCTGGCCGGCGGCGACACCGCCGCCTGGCTGTACTCGGGGCTGATCCTCGGCGCCATGATGGGCCCGACCCTGGTGTTCATCATCCCGGTGGCGCTGGGCATCATCGACCCCGCCGACCGCCGCTACCTGGCCCTGGGCACCCTGGCCGGGATCGTCACCGTGCCCCTGGGCTGCATCGCCGGTGGGCTGGTGGCGATGTACTCGGGCATCGAGGTCAACGGCGAGCCGGTGAGCTTCTCGCTGGCGATGATCCTCATCAACATGATCCCGGTGCTGGTGGTCGCGGCGCTGATCGCCCTGGGCCTGAAGTTCTGCCCGGAGAAGATCATCGCCGGCTTCGAGGTGTTCGCCAAACTGCTGGTGGGGCTGATCACCCTCGGCCTGGCCGCCGCGGTGGTGGAGTTCACCGTGGGCTGGACGCTGATCCCGGGGCTGGACCCGATATTCATGAGCGAAGGCGACGAGCCCGGCGCGGTGATGCGCGCCATGGAAGTGATCGGCTCGATCGCCTGCGTGCTGCTCGGCGCCTACCCCATGGTGCTGCTGCTGACGCGCTGGTTCGGCACCCCGCTGATGAAAGTCGGCGGCCTGCTGGGCATGAACAAGGACGCCGCCGCCGGCATGGTGGCGACCCTGGCCAACGTGATCCCGATGTTCGGCATGTTCGGCAAGATGGATGCGCGCGGCAAGATCATCAACTGCGCCTTCGCCGTGTCCGCCGGCTTCGCCCTGGGCGACCACCTCGGCTTCACCGCGGCGAACATGTCCGCGATGATCTTCCCGATGCTGGTGGGCAAGCTGTTCGGCGGCATCACTGCGGTGGCCGTGGCCATGCTCATCGCGCCCAAGTCCGAAGCCCAGCCCGAGCCGGTGGCGTTGCCCGACGCCGACCTGCAGCGGGCCGAGTAGGGCGCGGCCATGAGCAGGCGCGAACTGCGCAGCGTCGGCATCGACGTCGGCACCACCACCACCCAGGTGATCTTCTCGCGCCTGGTGCTGGTCAACCGTGCCTCGCTGTCCCAGGTGCCGCACTACGAGTTCGCCGCGCGGGAGGTCACCTACGTCAGCCCGGTGGCCTTCACCCCGATCGACTTCGAGGGCCACCTGCGCGAGGACGAGCTGCTCGCCTTCATCCTCGAACAGTACCGCGCCGCGGGCCTGGAGCCCGCGCAGGTGGAGTCCGGCGCCATCATCATCACCGGCGAGACCTCCAAGGCGCGCAACGCCCGCCCGGCGGTGCTGCGCCTGGCCGAGCGGCTGGGCGACTTTGTGGTCGCCAGCGCCGGGCCGCACCTGGAATCGGTCATCGCCGGGCGCGGCGCCGGCGCGGCGGAGCTGTCCGCCGCCTGCGCCGGGCGGGTGCTGAACATCGACATCGGCGGCGGCACCGCCAACTACGTGTTGTTCGAGGCCGGCCGGGTGATCGGTTCGGCCTGCCTGAACGTCGGCGGGCGCCTGGTGGAAACCGACAGCCGCGGCGCGCTGCTGCGCCTGCACGGGCCGGCGCGGGCGATCTGCCGCGAGCTGTTCGGTGGCGAGCCGCAGGCGCTGTCCAGCGAGCAACTGCGCACGGTGGCGCGGCGCATGGCGGCGCTGCTCTACGAAGTGATCGACGGCGCGCTTTCGCCGCTGGCCCGGGAACTGTTGATGACCGAGCCGCTGCCGGCGGTGGGCCGGCTGCAGGCGCTGACCCTCTCCGGCGGCGTCGGCGAGTGTTTCTACCACGGCGCGGAGCAGGCGCCGTTCCGCTACGGCGACATCGGCCCGCTGCTGGCCGCGGCGCTGCACGAGGACCCCGGCTTCCAGCGCCTGCCGCTGGCCGAGCCGAAGCAGACCGTGCGCGCCACGGTGATCGGCGCCGGCGCCCACAGCCTGTCGCTGTCCGGCAGCACCATCTGGCTGCGCGAAATGCAGTTGCCGATGCGCAACGTGCCGGTGGTGCCCTGCGCGACCGATTGGGCCGCCGGCCAGGGCGCGGGCCTCGCCGACGGCTGGCGGCAGAACCTGCTGCGCATGGACCTGCGCGCCGACGAAGACCTCTACGCCCTGGCCCTGCCGGCGGACCTGCCGGTGGCCTACCGGGCCATCCAGCGCTGCGTGGAAGAACTCGCCGGCTTCCAGCGCCATGAATCCCAAGCCCATCCGTTGCTGATAGTGGCCGCCCAGGACCTCGGCAAGGTCCTCGGCATGCTCCTGCAGCCGCGCCTGGCCGGCCGCGCCCTGGCGGTCATCGACGAGGTGGCGACCAGCGATGGCGACTACATCGATATCGGCAGCCCGTTGTTCGACGGCGAGATCCTTCCGGTCACCGTCAAGTCACTGGCTTTCCCTTCCTGAGGTGGTGTGATGAAACTCAAGACCCAGTTGTTCGGCAAGACCTATCAGTTCAAGGACGTCAAGGAGGTCCTGGCCAAGGCCAACGAGCCGCGCTCGGGCGACGTGCTCGCCGGCGTGGCGGCGGGCACCGCCCAGGAGCGGGTGGCGGCCAAGCAGGTGCTGTCGGAGCTGACGGTGGCCGACGTGCGCATGAACCCGGTGATCCCCTACGAGGAGGACAGCGTCACCCGGCTGATCCAGGACGGCATCAACGAGAGCGCCTACGGGCGCATCGCCCAGTGGCGCATCGGCGAGCTGCGCGAATACATCCTCGCCGACGACACCGGCGCCGACGACATCGCCTTCCTGCGCAAGGGCCTGAGTTCCGAGGTGGTGGCGGCGGTGGCGAAGATCTGCTCCAACGCCGACCTGATCTACGCCGCCAAGCGCATGCCGGTGGTGAAGAAGGCCAACAACACCATGGGCCTGCCCGGGCGCTTCAGCGCGCGCCTGCAACCCAACGACACCCGCGACGACGTGCAGAGCATCGCCGCGCAGATGTACGAGGGCCTGTCCTACGGCATCGGCGACGCGGTGATCGGCGTCAACCCGGTGACCGACAACGTCGAGAACCTCACCCGCGTGCTACACACCGTGTACGAGGCCATCGACAAGTTCGCCATCCCCACCCAGGGCTGCGTGCTGGCCCACGTCACCACGCAGATGGAGGCGATCCGCCGCGGCGCGCCGGGCGGGCTGATCTTCCAGAGCATCTGCGGCAGCGAGAAGGGCCTGCGCGAGTTCGGCGTGGAGCTGGAAATGCTCGAGGAGGCGCGCGCGGTGGGCGCCGAGTACAACCGCATCGCCGGGCCCAACTGCCTGTACTTCGAGACCGGCCAGGGCTCGGCGCTGTCCGCCGGCGCCCACTACGGCGCCGACCAGTTGACCATGGAAGCGCGCAACTACGGCCTGGCCCGGCACTTCGACCCCTTCATGGTCAACACCGTGGTCGGCTTCATCGGCCCGGAGTACCTGTACAACGACCGCCAGATCATCCGCGCCGGCCTGGAAGACCACTTCATGGGCAAGCTCAGCGGCATCTCCATGGGCTGCGACTGCTGCTACACCAACCACGCCGACGCCGACCAGAACTCCAACGAGAACCTGATGATCCTGCTCGCCACCGCCGGCTGCAACTTCATCATCGGCATGCCGATGGGCGACGACATCATGCTCAATTACCAGACCAACGCCTTCCACGACACCGCCACCATCCGCCAGCTGCTGGGCCTGCGCCCGGCGCCGGAGTTCGAGCGCTGGCTCGAACGCATGGGCCTGATGAGCGACGGCCGGCTGACCGCCCGCGCCGGCGATCCATCCATTTTCTTCTGAGGGAAGCGACATGCATCAGCAGCAGATCGAGGACATCGTCCGTTCGGTATTGAATGAACTCCAGGCGCGCCCCGCGCCGGCGGCGCCTGACGCGCCGGCAGCGGCGCCGAGCGCCGTGGAAGAGGGCCTGTGCGCCTGGGACCTGGGCTCGGAACAGGCCCGCCAGTGGATCGGCGTCCAGGCCCCGCAGCGCCCCGAGGTGCTGGAGGAGTTCCGCAAGGCCACCGCCGCGCGGGTGTGCCTGGGCCGCGCCGGCGTGCGCCCGCGTACCCAGGCGCTGCTGCGCTTCCTCGCCGACCACTCGCGCTCCAAGGACACCGTGCTCAAGGAGGTGCCCGCCGAGTGGGTGGCCCAGCAGGGCCTGCTGGAAGTGCAGTCGGAAATCGACACCAAGGACCAGTACCTGACCCGCCCGGACATGGGCCGCCGCCTCAGCGAGAAGGCGGTGGCGACCCTGCTCGCCGAGTGCAAGAAGAACCCGCAGGTGCAGGTGGTGATCTCCGACGGCCTGTCCACCGACGCGGTGACGGTGAACTTCCAGGAAATCCTCCCGCCGCTGCTGGAGGGCCTGAAGAACGCCGGGCTGGACGTCGGCACGCCGTTCTTCGTGCGCTACGGGCGGGTCAAGGTCGAGGACCAGATCGGCGAACTGCTCGGCGCCCAGGTGGTGATCCTGCTGGTGGGCGAGCGCCCCGGCCTGGGCCAGTCCGAGAGCCTGTCCTGCTACGCCGTGTACAAGCCGACCCTGGCCGGCACAGTGGAAGCCGACCGCACCTGCATTTCGAACATCCACCGCGGCGGCACGCCGCCGGTAGAAGCGGCGGCGGTGATCGTCGACCTGGCCCGGCGGATGCTGGAAAAGCAGGCTTCCGGCATCGCCCTGAACCGCTGAGCCCATTGCTGAGGAGCAACCCGACATGAGCATTCTCGATCCGATCAAACCGAGCGTCACGGCCATGCGCCTGATCGCCTCGTTGCAGGAAGACTTCCGCCGCGAGCTGAAGGTGGGCGAGCACATCCGCAGCCTCGGGCTGATCAGCGTCGACTCCGACGACGTCGCCTACATCGCCGCCGACGAGGCCACCAAGCAGGCCCAGGTGGAAGTGGTGTACGGCCGTTCGCTGTACGCCGGAGCGGCCAACGGGCCTTCGTCCACCGCCGGCGAGGTGCTGATCATGCTCGGCGGCCCTAACCCCGCCGAGGTGCGCGCCGGGCTCGACGCCATGAACGAGGTGATCGAGGCCGGCCCGAGCTTCCGCTGGGCCGACGACGCCCACAGCGTGGCCTTCCTCGCCCACGTGGTATCGCGCACCGGCAGCTACCTGTCGGCCGGCGCCGGCATCGCCCTGGGCGACCCCATCGCCTACCTGGTGGCGCCGCCGCTGGAGGCCACCTACGGCATCGACGCCGCGCTCAAGGCCGCCGACGTGCAACTGGTGACCTACGTGCCGCCGCCCTCGGAAACCAACTACTCGGCGGCCTTCCTCGCCGGCAGCCAGGCGGCCTGCCGCGCCGCCTGCAACGCCTTCTCCGAGGCGGTGCTGGAGATCGCCCGCAACCCCATCCAGCGGGCCTGAGGAGGTGAGCGCCATGATCGATGCCCTGGGCCTGCTGGAAGTCAGGGGCCTGGCCTGCGGCATAGAGGCCGCCGACGCCATGCTCAAGGCGGCGTCGGTGCGCCTGCTGCGCCAGGCCGTGACCAACCCGGCGCTGGTCACCCTGGTGGTGGAGGGCGACCTGGCCGCCTGCCGCGCCGCGCTGGACGCCGGCGCGGCGCTGGCCACCCGGCGCGGCTGCCTGGTCAGCCGCAAGGAGATCGGCCGCCCGGAAGACGACACCGCCTACCTGCTGGGCAGCCTGCTGGACGCCGGGCAAGGCCCGGCCCCGGCGGCGGCCCCGCAGGAGGCGCTGCTCGGCCTGCTCGCCCGGCGCAAGCACGGCTACAGCGCCAGCGAGGTGGCGGCGGCCTTCGACATCCCGGTGGCGCAGGCCCGGGCCTGGCTGGAAGGCCTCTTCGCCCAGGGCCGGCTGCGCCGCCGCAGTAGCCGCTACCGCCTGCCGGGAGGGGCGCCGCGATGATCGCCGTCGAGGTCCTGGACGCCGGGGAAATCCGCCGCCGGGTGTTCGCCGCCGGCGTGGTGGGGGCGGGCGGCGCGGGCTTCCCGACCCACGTCAAGCTTAAGGCCGAGGCGGAGATCTACCTGGTCAACGGCGCCGAGTGCGAGCCCCTGCTCAAGGTCGACCAGCAGCTCGCCGTGGAACAGGCCGAATGGCTGCTCAAGGGCCTGCTCCACGGCATGGCCGCCACCGGCGCGAAGGAGGGCATCATCGCCCTCAAGGCCAAGTACCGCGCGGCCATCGAGCGCCTGCAGCCGCTGCTGCCCGAGCGCGTGCGCCTGCACATACTGCCGGACGTCTACCCGGCCGGCGACGAGGTCATCACCATCTGGCTGGCCACCGGCCGGCGCGTGCCGCCGGCGGCGTTGCCGCTGGCCATCGGCGTGGTGGTGAGCAACGTGCAGACGCTGATCAACGTCGGCCGCGCGGTGGAGCTGCAACTGCCGGTGACCCACCGCACCCTGACCGTGAACGGCGCGGTGCGCCAGCCGCTGACCCTCAGCCTGCCGCTGGGCACGCCGCTGCGCGAGGCCCTGGCCCTGGCCGGCGGCAGCACCCTGGAGCGCCCGGCCTTCATCAATGGCGGGCCGATGATGGGTCGCCTGCTGGACGACCTCGACGAACCGGTCAGCAAGACCACCGGCGGCCTGCTGGTGCTGCCGCAGGATCACCTGCTGGTGCGCCGCCGCCGGCAGAGCATGGACTCGGTGCTGGCCATGGCCCGCTCGGTGTGCGAGCAGTGCACGCTGTGCACCGAGCTGTGCCCGCGGCACATGATCGGCCACGAGCTGCCGCCGCACCTGATCGTGCGCGCCACCAACTACCAGCACGTCGCCCAGCCCAGCGTGCTGCTGTCGGCGCTGACCTGCTCCGAATGCGGCATCTGCGAGGCCTACGCCTGCCCGGTGGAGATTTCGCCGATGCGCCTGAACCAGGCGCTCAAGGCCCGCCTGCGCGAAGAGGGCGCCCGCTACCAGGGCGAACTGCGCGGCGCCGACCCCATGGCCGAATACCGCCTGCTGCCGGTCAGCCGCCTGGTCTCGCGCCTGGAGTTGCAGGCCTACAACCACAAGGCGCCGTTGCTGGCGCAGGAACATCACCCCGCCGAAGTGCGCCTGGCGCTGCGCCAGCACATCGGCGTGGCCGCCCGGCCCTGCGTCGCCGTGGGCCAGCAGGTGGCGCTGGGCGAATGCATCGCCGAAGCGCCCGAAGGACAACTCGGCGTGCCGCTGCACGCCAGCATCGCCGGCCGCGTGGCGGAGGTCGGCGACAGCCACATCCGCCTCGTCGCCAACCCGCCAGGAGAAGCCTGATGCACCACGCCATAGGTTTGATCGAACTGACCAGCATCGCCCGCGGCGTGCAGCTCGCCGACCTGATGCTGAAGAGCGCCGACGTGCAGTTGCTGGCGGCCAAGACCATCTGCCCCGGCAAATACATCGCCATGGTCGGCGGCGAGGTCGCCGCGGTGCGCCAGGCGGTGCAGGCCGGCGCGGCCGAGGGCGGGCAGATGCTGGTGGACCAGTTCGTCCTGGCGAACATCCACGAGTCGGTGCTGCCGGCCATCAGCGGCGTCAACCCGGTGGAGCGGCCGCGGGCGCTGGGGGTGGTGGAAACCTTCAGCGTGGCGGCCTGCATCGAGGCCGCCGACGCCGCGGTGAAGGCGGCCAACGTCACCCTGGTGCGCGTGCACATGGCCTTCGGCATCGGCGGCAAGTGCTACCTGGTGCTGACCGGCGAGGTCGCCGACGTGGAGGCGGCGGTGCGGGTGGCCTGCGCCAGCGCCGGGGAAAAGGGGCTGCTGGTCCACGGCATGACCGTGCCCAGGCCGCACCTTGACCTGTGGCAACACCTGCTCTGAGCAATTCTCCACAGTGTGAGGTAGCCATAGAGCACCCACTTGACCGTGCCTTGCATGACGAAACCCGACCCGCTCGCGCGGGTCCCTGAAGTTATCGGGCAAGACGTCATGTCGGACAAGAAAAGCGCCATCGATCTGCATCACCTCTGGGCGTGCGACGACACGCCGGGCAGGCTGGACGAACCCCTGGGCCACTGCGACGGCGTGCGTCGGCGGCAGACCCGCGACGTCTACGCCCACGCCTGCAACATCACCGCCTGGCAGCAGCTCTACGACCAGCTCGACCCCGGGCCCTTCCGCGGCGAGCTGACCGAGGTCTGGCTCGACGGCCTGCAGTTCTTCCGCGAATACACCAGCCACGCGCTGCACCAGTCCTGCATGGTCTGGCCCGGCGCCTTCTGGTTCGGCATCCCCTACGGCGACAAGGACGTCGGCTACATCGGCCGCGACTGCATCGACGCCCAGGCCATCGCCGTGCGCCCGGGCGGCCGCGAGTTCGAGCTGAGCACCCCGGACGACTACAACATCCTCGGCCTGGTGGTGGAGCGCGAGGCGCTGCTGGAGCACCTGGAACTGGAGGAACTGCGCCACCTCGGCCTGCTGCTGGATGAGTCGCGCCTGCTGCAGGTCGGGCCCGGCGCCCGGCGGCGCCTGTGCGACTTCATGCGCGCCGCGCTGGCGCTGGCCCAGGTCGAGCCGCTGAGCCTGCGCGAGCCCGCGGTGGCGCGGCAGCTGAACCACGACCTGCTGCTCTGCCTGCTGGACCTGCTGCAGGGCGCAGAACCCGCCCGCCATGCGTGCTCCCGCACCCTGCTGCGCAAGCACTGGGTGGTCGCCCGGGCGCGCGAATACGTGCTGGACAACCCCAGCCGGCCGGTGAGCGCGCTGGAGCTCTGCCGGCTCCTGCACGTCAGCCAGCGCACGCTGCGCAACTGCTTCCTGGACGTGCTCGGGCGCAGCCCCATCCACTACCTCAAGGCCGTGCGCCTGAACGCCGTGCACCGCGAGCTGGGCAGCCCCCACTCGCCCTACGCGACCGTGCAGGACGCCGCCATGGCCTGGGGCTTCTGGCACATGGGGCAGTTCGGGCGCGACTACCAGCGGCTCTTCGGCGAGCGGCCCTCGGCCACCCTGGCCAACCGCGAACGCCTGAGCGCGGCCTGGTAGGCCGCACCTCTTCTCCCCGGCGCGCCCGCGCCCGGCCCTTCGCGGTCCGGGGCGGCGCGGCGCGCCGGGCTCTCCCTTGTCCTGCAGGAAAACCTTCCATGTCCGACCGAAGCATCCTCGTCATCAACTGCGGCAGTTCGTCGATCAAGTTCGCCCTGGTCGACGAAAGCGCCCCCGAGTTCCGCGCCAGCGGCATCGTCGAATGCCTGGGCACGCCCCAGGCCAGCCTGCGCATCGTCGACGCCGGCGGCCGCGTCGACCTCGCCCTGCCGAACGCCGACCACCGCCAGGCCCTGGCGCGCCTGCTGCCGCTGGTGCAGGTAGCCGCCGAAGGGCGCCTGCAAGGCATCGGCCACCGCGTGGTGCATGGCGGCGAGCACTTCAGCCAGGCCTGCCGCATCGGCCCGCAGGTCATGCAGAACATCCGCGACACCGTCGCCCTGGCGCCGCTGCACAACCCCGGCGCCCTGGCCGGCATCGAGGCGGCCCTGGCGCTGTACCCGCAACTGCCGCAGGTGGCGGTGTTCGACACCGCCTTCCACCAGAGCCTGCCCGAGCACGCCTACCGCTACGCCCTGCCGGAAAGGCTGTACCGGCATTTCGGCGTGCGCCGCTACGGCTTCCACGGCACCAGCCACCGCTACGTCAGCCAGTGCGCCGCCATCCTGTGCGGCCTGCCGCCGGAGGACAGCTGCTGGCTGTCGGCGCACCTGGGCAACGGCTGCTCCACCTGCGCCATCGTCAACGGCCGCAGCCGCGACACCAGCATGGGCATGACGCCGCTGGAGGGCCTGGTGATGGGCACGCGCAGCGGCGACGTCGACCCCAACCTGCACGGCCACCTGATCCGCAGCCTGGGCTGGACCATCGAGGAGGTCGACAGGATGCTCAACGAAGACAGCGGCCTGCTCGGCCTGTCGGGTTTGTCCAACGACATGCGCACCCTGGAACAGGCGCGCGCCCGGGGCCACGCGGGCGCGGCCCTGGCCATCGAGGTGTTCTGCTACCGCCTGGCCAAGTCCCTGGCGGCGATGGGCTGCGCCATGCCGCGCATCGACGGCCTGGTGTTCACCGGCGGGATCGGCGAGAACTCGGTGTTGGTGCGTGCCAGGACCCTGGCCCACCTGGGGTTCCTCGGCTTCGCCGTCGACGAGGCGGCCAACGCGGCCTGCGTGGGCGGCCGCTGCCGGGAAATCCACCGGCCCGGCTCGCCGCGGGTGCTGGTGGTGCCCACCGCCGAGGAGCGCATGATCGCCCTGGACACGCTGGCGCTGCTGGGCTGACGCCGCGCGCCGGGGCTCAGGCCTCGGGCGCGGGGGTGGCCAGCAGGGCCAGGCGCTCGGCGATGGCGCGTTCGATGCCGGCGGCGTCCAGGCCGCATTCGGCGAGCATCTGCGCCGGCTTGGCGTGCTCCACGTAGTAGTCCGGCAGGCCCAGGTGCAGCAGGGGCTGCTGGCGGTTCTCGCGGGCGAGGAACTCGCCGACCGCGGCGCCGGCGCCGCCCATCACGGCGTTTTCCTCGATTGTCACCAGCAGTTCGTGGCTGTCGGCCAGCTCACGCACCAGGGCTTCGTCCAGCGGCTTGACGAAGCGCATGTCGGCGACGGTCGCGTCGAAGCGCTCGGCCACCTGCAGGGCCTCGGCCAGCTGCACGCCGAAAGCCAGGATGGCGACCTTGCCGGCCTTGCCCTGGCGGCGCAGCACGCCCTTGCCGATCTCCACCGGCGCAAGCGTCGGGTCGATCGGGGTGTTCGGCCCGCTGCCGCGCGGGTAGCGCACCGCCGCCGGGCCCTGGAACAGGTAGCCGGTGGTCAGCAGCTTGCGCAGTTCGTCCTCGTCGCTGGGGGTCATCACCAGCATGCCGGGGATGCAGCGCAGGTAGGAAAGGTCGAAGCTGCCGGCGTGGGTCGGGCCGTCCTCGCCGACCAGGCCGGCGCGGTCGATGGCGAAGAGCACGTCGAGGTTCTGCACCGCGACATCGTGGATCAGCTGGTCGTAGCCGCGTTGCAGGAAGGTGGAGTAGATCGCCACCACCGGCTTGATGCCGTCGCAGGCCATGCCGGCGGCGAGGGTCACGGCGTGCTGCTCGGCGATGGCGACGTCGAAGTAGCGCTCCGGGAAGCGCTCGGCGAAGGCCACCAGGTCAGAGCCTTCCTTCATCGCCGGGGTGATGCCGACCAGGCGCGGGTCCTGCGACGCCATGTCGCACAGCCACTGGCCGAAGACGTTGGAGTACTTCGGCCCGCCGGCCTTCTTCGGCGCAGCGCCGGCCGGCTCCAGCTTGGTGATGGCGTGGTAGCCGATGGGGTCGGCCTCGGCCGGGGCGAAGCCCTTGCCCTTCTTGGTCACCACGTGGAGGAACTGCGGGCCCTTGAGGTCGCGCATGTTGCGCAGGGTGGCGATCAGCGTGGGCAGGTCGTGGCCGTCGATCGGGCCGATATAGTTCCAGCCCAGTTCCTCGAAGAGGGTGCCGGGGACCAGCATGCCCTTGGCGTATTCCTCGGTGCGGCGGGCGATCTCCCAGGCGCCGGGCAGGCGCGAGAGTACCTTCTTGCTGCCCTCGCGCATGCTGCTGTAGGTGCGGCTGGAGAGGATCTTGGCCAGGTAGTTGGACAGGCCGCCGACGTTGTGCGAGATCGACATGTCGTTGTCGTTGAGGATCACCAGCATGTCGGCCTGCACGTCGGAGGCGTGGTTCAGCGCCTCGAAGGCCATGCCGGCGGTCAGCGCGCCGTCGCCGATCACCGCCACCGACTTGCGCCCGGAGCCCTGCATGCGCGCGGCGATGGCCATGCCCAGCGCGGCGCTGATGGAAGTGCTGGAGTGGCCGACGCCGAAGGTGTCGTACTCGCTTTCCGAGCGCCGCGGGAAGGCGGCCAGGCCGTCCTTCTGGCGCAGGGTGCCCATGCGCTCGCGGCGGCCGGTGAGGATCTTGTGCGGGTAGGCCTGGTGGCCGACGTCCCACACCAGGCGGTCGTCCGGGGTGTCGAAGACGTAGTGCAGGGCGATGGTCAGCTCGATCACCCCCAGGCCGGCGCCGAAGTGGCCGCCGGTCTGGCCGACGCTGTAGAGCAGGTACTGGCGCAGTTCGTCGGCGAGGCTGACGAGCTCCGCCTCGCCCAGCCGGCGCAGCTCGACCGGCGTGTTGGCGCGGTCGAGCAGGGGGGTGGCGGGGCGCTCGCGGGGGATCTCGTGGAACGTCGTGGGCATCAGGCTGATCGTTATGAGAGGCAAAGATGCGGCAGTTTACCTGATGCTTCTGACAGGCCCAAGCAAGGTGGGGGTGCTGTTTGGTTGGGGGAGGGGGTGGTTTTCTTGCGGTCGTTCCTGCCGGGCGGGGCTGGTTTTGCCTGTGGGCCTTGGGCCAGAGCGCTTGGCCTGCCAAGGGGCGTTCCGGTGCGCGCGGATGTTTCTCTGGAAATCCGTGCGGCGTTATGCGCCGAATCGCGGACGGAATCCGCTCCTACGTCCGTGCTTCCCTGAACCGTAGGAGCAACTGTCTTGCGCCGAGGTGCTCTTCGTAGGATGGGTTGAGCTTGCGAAACCCATGCGGTTGCGCTGATGGGTATCGCTTCGCTCAACGCCATCCTACGAAAAGCCGTGCTTCCTGGAACCGTAGGAGCGGACTCACCGGCCACACCGGGCATCCCGGTGCAATTGGCCTACGGCGCATAACCGCGGAACCTGCCGGCTGACGCTGTGTTATCCGCCCGCGCCGAACGGCCCCCTCTCCCTCTGGGAGAGGGCTGGGGTGAGGGTTGCGGACTTCGCCGACACCTCGCCGCCTGGCCCGTACCGCCGCCCCCTCAGCTACGCCGCTCGACGATATAGCGAGCCAGCTCCCGCAGCGGCTCGGCGCCCTCGCTGAAGCCTTCCAGGGCCGCCAGGGCCTGGTCGCGTAGGGCCAGGGCGTAGGCCTTGGCGGCTTCCAGGCCGAGCAGGGCGGGATAGGTGGGTTTGTCGTGGGCCTGGTCCTTGCCCTGGGTCTTGCCCAGGGTGGCCGTGTCGCTTTCCACGTCGAGGATGTCGTCCTGCACCTGGAACGCCAGGCCGATGGCCCCGGCGTAGCGGGCCAGGGCCTCCAGGCGTTCGGCGTCGGCCTGGCCGCTGGCCAGGGCGCCGAGGCGCACGCTGGCTTCGATCAGCGCGCCGGTCTTGTGCCGGTGCATGGTTTCCAGGGCCGCCTGGTCGATCCTGCGGCCCACCGCCTCGAGGTCGATGGCCTGGCCGCCGACCATGCCGGCGGAACCGGCGGCGCGGGCCAGGGCGGTGACCATGGCCAGGCGCGTCTCGGCGTCCTGCGGGTTCAGCCGGGCCTCGGCCAGCACTTCGAAGGCCAGCGCCTGCAGGCCGTCGCCGGCGAGGATGGCGCAGGCCTCGTCGAAGGCGATGTGGGTGGTCGGCTGGCCGCGGCGCAGGTCGTCGTCGTCCATCGCCGGCAGGTCGTCGTGGACCAGCGAGTAGGCGTGGATCAGCTCCACCGCGCAGGCCGCGCCGTCGGCCCGGGCGGGGTCGCCGCCGAGGGCTTCGCAGGCGGCGTAGGCCAGCAGCGGGCGCACGCGCTTGCCGCCGTTGACCACGCTGTAGCGCATGGCCCGGTAGAGGCGCTGGAGGTCTTCGCGGGGCGGGGTGAACAGGGTTTCCAGGGCGGCGTCTACGCGCGCCTGGCAGCGCGCCTGGTAGGCGGCGATCATGCGTCTTCGCCTTCGCTGTCGAACGGCGCCTCGCTCAGCTCGCCGTCGCGCTCCAGCAGCACCTGCACCTTCTGCTCGGCCTGGCTCAGCGCCGCCTGGCATTCGCGGGTCAGGCGGATGCCCTGCTCGAAGGCGCCGAGCGAGTCCTCCAGGGACAGTTCACCGCTCTCCAGGCGTTCCACCAGGGTTTGCAGTTCGGCGAGGGACTGTTCGAAATCGACGGCTTTCTTGCGGGCCATGGGGACATCTCGGCGGGGTATTCGGAACCCGGCGACACTAGCAGAGACGGGCCTTGCGGGCAAATCCGCGGGCCTTGCCCGGCATCCCGGCGACGCGGGTTTCGCGCTAAGCTTGGGCCATGAACTACCTCGCCCATCTCCACCTCGGCGGTTCGCAGCCGGCGCAATTGCTCGGCAGCCTCTACGGCGATTTCGTCAAGGGGCCGCTGGCCGGGCGCTGGCCGGCGGACATCGAGGCGGCCATCCGCCTGCACCGGCGCATCGATGCCTTCACCGACAGCCACCCGCTGGTGCATGCGGCGAAGCTGCGCTTTCCCGCCGAGCGGCGGCGCCTGGCGGGCGTGCTGCTGGACGTGTTCTTCGACCATTGCCTAGCGCGGGACTGGGACACATTCAGCAACGAGCCGCTCAGCGAATTCACCCGCCGCGTCTATGGTGTACTGAACACCACCCCGCAGTTGCCCGAGCGCCTGGCGCGCATCGCCCCGCGCATGGCGGCGCAGGACTGGCTGGGCAGCTACCGCGAGTTCACGGTGCTGCAGGACGTGCTCGCCGGCATGGCCCGCCGGCTGTCGCGCCCGGGCCTGCTGGACGGCGCCTGGGAGGAACTGGCCGAGCGCTACCAGCCGCTGAGCGACGACTTCCGCGCGTTCTACCCGCAACTGCTGGCGCTGGCCGGGCGGCGCGACAATCTGCCTGGGGATCGCCCCCGGCTTGATATGCATCAAACGTAGGAAAGCCATGAAAGGATGCAATAGAACCCACGACGGAGAGGGAGGTGCAGCATGCTCAAATCATTGATGATCGCCACGGATTTGTCTTCGCGCTCGGAGAAGGCCCTGCAACGCGCCGGTGCCCTGGCCAAGCGCTTCGGCTGCCCGTGGACGGTGCTCTGCGTGGTGGACGAGGACCAGCCGGTGGCGCTGGTCGAGCAGGAGGCGACGCAGGTCCGGCTGCTGCTGGAGGCGCGCCTTGTCGAACTCACCGCCCTGGGCGGCGGTTGCCCGCGCATCCGCGTCGAGGTCGGCGACCCGAACCAGAAGATCGTCAGCTGCGCGCTGGAAGAGGACGTCGACCTGCTGGTGATGGGCTCGCACCGCAAGAGCGTGCTGCGCGACATCTTCGTCGGCACCACGGTGGAACGCGTGGTGCGCGCCGGCAAGCTGCCGGTGCTGATGGTCAACCAGCCGGCGGTCGGCGAATACCGCGACCTGCTGCTGGCGCTGGACACCTCGCCGGCCTCGGCCAACGCAGTGCGCGTCGCCGAGCGCCTGGGCCTGCTGCAGGGCGCGGTGCGCCGCGCCATCTATGCCTTCAGCCCGCTGGCCAAGGGCATGATGCAGTACTCGGGGGTCAGCGAGGAGCGCATCGACGAGTTCGTCGGCACCGAGACGCGCCAGGCGGTGGATGAGTTCAAGGCGTTCCTGCGCGACCAGCAGCTGGAACCCTGGATCGACGAACAGCTGGTCGCCGTCGGCCTGCCGGGCAACGTGCTGGAGCGCATGTCCGAAAAGCACCGGCCGGACCTGCTGGTGATGGGTACCCGGGGCATGGGAGGGATCAAGCGTGCCCTGATCGGCAGTGTCGCCGACTACGCCCTGCGCGAACTGGATTGCGACATCCTGGTCGTGCCGCCGGAAACCGGCGTGTAGGACGGCGCGGCGCAGGCCCGCGCGCCAAGGGAACGACGGCGCCCGCCAATGGCGGGCGCCGGTCTTTCCGGTTGGAGTTCAAGCCTGCGCCGCCGTCCGGGGCGGAACCTGCCAGCCGTGGCGCCCGGCAGGTTCGACTTTCTCTTTCAGGCTCTTTCAGGCGGCCAGCGCCTGCTCCCGAGCGACTTCCCCGTAGATCACCGTGCCGATGGCGGCATGGGCCTGCTGCGCCAGCTGGGCGCGGTCGCGGCCCTGGCTGGGCAGCGGCGCGAGCAGGTGGATCTCCACGCAGCCGCGGTCGTTGCGCAGCAGCCGCAGCAGGTGGCTGAGCAGGTCGTCGTCGCCGATGAAGGGCGCCAGGTGGTCCGGCTCGCCGTCGCGCAGGTAGCGCAGGGCCACCGGCTGCAGCGGCACCCCGGCCTGGATGGCGCCGGCCAGCAGGCGCCCGTGGAAGTTGCGCAGGCCGCGGCCGTCGGTGGTGGTGCCTTCCGGGAAGATCAGCGTCGAGCGGCCCAGCTGCAGGGCCCCGGCGATCTGCTCGCCGAGGCGGCTGCCGTCGCCCGAGCCGCGGCGGATGAACAGGGTGCCGGCCTTTTCCGCCAGCCAGCCGGCCAGCGGCCACTGGCGCACCTCGGCCTTGGACAGGAAGGTCAGCGGGGCCAGGGCGCCGAGCAGCGGGATGTCGAGCCAGGACACGTGGTTGCTGACCCACAGCGCCGGCTGCCGGGGCAGCTCGCCATAGACCTTCACCCGCAGCGGCAGGGCGCGGCTCAGGCGCGCCAGCCACCAGCGCGTCAGGCCCTGGCGTAGCGCGGTCCAGTCGTAGCCGGGCAGGCGTTCGAGCAGCGCCACCCCGGCGGCCAGCGCCAGGCCCAGGCCGATCACCGCCAGCAGGCGGGCGCTTCGCCAGGCGCCGCGCATCACACGGCCGCCTTGAAGTGGCGGGCGTAGCGCGGGCACAGCTCGTCGCGCTTGAGCAGGATGAACACGTCGGCGACCTGGAAGTCCGGGGCCCAGCAGGGCTCGCCGCAGATCTTCGCGCCCAGGCGCATGTAGGCCTTGAGCAGCGGTGGCAGCTCGGCGGTGAGGTTGTCCGGCAGTTCCTGCGCCGGCAGCGGCGTCTTCGGTTCGGCGCGCAGGTTCTCGCGGCACAGGTAGCGCTCGCGCAGGCGCTGCATCACCGCCAGGGCCTGGATACCGCCGTCGCGCATGGGGATGCTGGCGCAGCCCATCAGGTAGCGGTAGCCGCCCTCGTTGAGCACCTCGGCCAGCTCGCCCCAGAGCACGGCGATGGTGGCGCCGTTGCGGTAGGCCGGGTCGACGCAGGTGCGGCCGATCTCCAGCACCGGGCCCTGCAGCTCGGCCAGGCCGTCGAGGTGGAATTCCTCTTCGCTGTAGAAGCGTCCCAGGCGCTCGGCGGCGCGGTGGTCGAGCAGGCGGGTGGTGGCCACCAGGGCGCCGCTGGCCAGGTCGCGCACGCCGATGTGCTGGCAGTGGCTGTCGTAGTCGTCCAGGTCCAGGCCGAGCTCGGCGCCTTTGAGGCGCGCCTCGAATTCGCTGCTGAACACGCTGAAACGCAGGGCCTGGGCTTCGCGCAGGGCGCGGGCGCCGCGCAGGCGCACGGCTTTCAGGCGGCGTTCTTCGCGCGGGGTGTCGCAGGCGTGGGCGGTCTGACTCATGCGGAGGCCTCCATGGGCCGGCCAGGCGGGTTGCGGCCGGTCGCCTTTGTTGTGCAAGCTCAGGCTAGGAAGCGGCGGTGTCACGCTTGTGACCCTGGCGTGATGCTTGTATGACAACACCACCCCCCGGATGAGGATCGCCCCATGCCCTGGAACCGCCTGCTCGGCCCGCTGGAGCCACTGCCCGCCGGCCTGGCCCTGGAGGACTGGTACGCCGAACTGCTGGCCTGCGCCGCAGGCGCCGGGCCGCTGGAGCTGGCGGTGCTCGCCGGGCGCCTGGCGGCCACCCCCGGCCTGGCCTTCCTCGGCGGCTACCAGGCGGCCCTGCGCGCCCTGTGGCCGGCGGCTCCGGCCGGGCTGGGCGCGCTCTGCGTCAGCGAGGGCAAGAGCCTGCGCCCGGCGGACCTGGCCACCCGCCTGGACGGCCTGACCCTGCATGGCCGCAAGGACTTCGCCACCGCCGCCGACAGCGCCGCCTGGTACCTGGTGGCCGCGCGCGACGAGCCGGACGGCGAGGCCCCGCGCCTGGCCATGACCGTGGTGCTGGCCGGCGCCCCCGGCGCGCGCCTGGAGCCGATGCCGGCCATGCCGCTGATCCCCGACATCCCCCACGCCCGGCTGATCCTCGAGGGCGCCCATTGCGAGCGCCTGCCGGGCGACGGCTGGGACGCCTACAGCAAGCCGTTCCGCGGCCTGGAAGACCTGCACGTGATGGCCGCGCTGCTGGCCTGGCTGTACGGCGTGGGCCTGGCCAGCCGCTGGCCGCGGGAATTGCCCCTGCGCCTGGCCGGGCTGCTGGCCGGCTGCGCCGAAGTGGCGCGGCACCCGGTGGGCGACACGGCGACGCACCTGCTGCTGGGCGGCCTGTTCGCCCAGTTCGACGCCCTGACCCCGGCGCTGGACGCCGCCATCGCCCAGGGCCCGGAGCATTGGGCGCAGCTGTGGAAGCGCGACCGCGCGGTGCTCGCCCTGGGCGGCAGCGCCCGCGCCAGGCGCCTGGACAAGGCCTGGGCGGCACTGGGGCTTGACCCAGGTCAGTGAGGCCGGCGCCCGCGCCTGGGTACCCTGCGCGACATTCCGCCGCCCCACCGGCATGACCCGCAGGAAGCTCCATGCGTCGCGAACCCATAGTGCTGTTCGACAACGGCACCCACCAATGCCTGTGCTTCGACGACCTCGTCAGTGGCGACGGGGTGCAGTCCAACCAGTTCCTCATCGTCGACCACGGCCAGTACCTGCTGCTCGACCCGGGCGGCGACCTGACCTACACGCCGCTGTCGCTGGAACTGTCGAAGCTGATGCCGTTGCAGGACCTGGACTACATCTTCGCCTCGCACCAGGACCCGGACATCATCGCCGCGCTGGACAAGTGGTTGCTGCACACCCGCGCCAAGGTCGTTTGCTCCAAGCTCTGGGCGCGCTTCCTGCCGCACCTGACGGCCAGCTACCTGGCGGTCAGCCACGGCATCTCCACCTACGACCGCGTCATCGCCGTGCCCGACCGCGGCCAGTCGCTGAACCTCGGGCGCTGCCAGCTGAAGGTGCTGCCGGCGCACTTCCTGCACTCGGTGGGCAACTTCCAAATCTACGACCCGGTCAGCCGCATCCTCTTCTCCGGCGACATGGGCGCCTCCCTGGTGGACGACGCCAGCCCGGTGCAGGACTTCGCCGAGCACCTACCGCACATGCTCGGCTTCCACCGCCGCTACATGGCCAGCAACAAGGTGTGCCGGCTGTGGGCGGACATGGTGCGCGGCCTGGACGTGCAGATGATGGTGCCGCAGCACGGCCGGCCCTTCGTCGGGCGGCCGATGATCGACGCCTTCCTGGACTGGATCAGCGGCCTGGAATGCGGCATGGACCTGCTCGGCCCGGCCGACTACCAGGTGCCGCGCTGAATCCGTCCGCCATTACGGCGTGATCGGCGCTTATAGCCGTCATGGCAGCGTGCTAGGGTTCCGCCGGAGCTGACGACAAGAGGCCCGCCGATGCCCATGCCCTCCCTGCGCCCGCTGCTGCGTGGCCTCACCCTGGCCGCCGGCCTGTGCCTGCTGGCGCCGGCCCACGCGGAAACCTGGCCGGACGCCGACTGGCAGTCCGGCCCCGCGCCCAGTGGCCCGGCGTTGCAGGCCTTCGAAGCCTATGCCTTCCCGGCGCGCGACGACGCCACCCGCCAGGGTGTGCGCAGCGACGCCGTGGTGGTGATCCGCGACGGTCAACTGGTCTACGAACGCTATGCCGGGCCGACACGGGCGCAGACCCCGCACCTGACCTGGTCGATGAGCAAGAGCATCATGGCCTGCGTGCTCGGCGTGGCCTACGGCGAGGGCCGCTTCCAGCTGGACGACGCGGTGGCGCAGCACTTCGCGCCCTTCGCCGCGCACCCGCAGGTGAAGATGCGCCACCTGCTCAACTGGGCCTCGGGCCTGGCCTGGGAAGAGGACTACGAATACGCCCCGCTGAAATCCTCGGTGGTGGCCATGCTCTACACCCGCGGCCGCGACGACATGGCCGGCTTCGTCGCCGGCTTCCCCGCCGACGCCGAGCCGGGCCAGCGCTTCCGCTACTCCAGCGGCGACAGCAACGTGCTCGCCGCCAGCCTCAGGCAGATGGTCGGCGAGGCCTACGCGGACTACCCCTGGACCGCGCTGTTCGAGCCCCTGGGCATCCGCTCGGCGGTGTGGGAGCGCGACGCCAGCGGCACCTTCGTCGGCTCCTCCTACGCCTACATGAGCGCCCGCGACCTGGCGCGCATCGGCCTGCTGATGCAGCGCGGCGGGCGCTGGAAGGAGCGCCAGCTGCTGCCCCAGGCCTGGATGCAGTTCGCCCTCACGCCGTTCGCCAACTACCGCCCGAGCGCGGAAGACGCCAGCGACGGCGTGCCCGGCGGCCAGTGGTGGCTCAACCGCGCCCCGGCCGGCGCCGGCCTGCCCTGGCCGAACGCCCCGGAAACCGCCTTCGCCGCCCTCGGCCACTGGGGCCAGGCGCTCTACGTGCTGCCCGACCAGAAGCTGGTGATCGTGCGCTACGCCGACGACCGCGACGGCAGCTACCGCCACGACGACTTCCTCAAGCGGGCCCTCGCGGCCTTCGCCCAGCCGGAGGCCAAGCCATGATCCGCCGCCACCCGCTGCTCAGCCTGCTGCTCCTGCTGCTGGTCGCCCTGGCCGGCTGGGCCTGGGCCAACCGCGTGCACCTGGAATCCTTCCCGCCGATCATCGGCGCCTACACGGCCAAGGAGTACTGCTCCTGCCGCTACGTCATGGGCAACAGCGCCGAGTACTGCCAGGGCTACACCAAGCAGTACGTGCCCACCAGCGCCTTCCTCGACGACGCCGAGCACAAGCGCGTGACCGCCCGCGGCCTGGGCAGCACCCAGACCGCCGCCTGGCTCGGCCCGCGCGAGGGCTGCCGGCTGCTGCCGCAGCCGTAGGGCGGATAACGCCTACGGCGTTGTCCTTGGGCACCAGTATTCCGGTCGGTGGCGGCCTTGGCGATGGGTATCGCTTCGCTCGGCCCATTCTACGAGCTTAAGCTTGGACAACCTGGTTTGCGACCTGACCACAGACTTGCCTGACCGGGTTTTTCACCGAACTGCCGATAGCCGACAGCCCTAAACTAGAAATATCCGTAAAGACTCTCGAGAACTACCTACAGAACGACTGAAACCCTTGTAATAGGATGCTCAGCTGACTAAAAGGAGCTTTACATATGGCTAATCACGGTTACATGACTATAACCGGCAAGGCTCAAGGGTTGATTTCGGCAGGCTGCTCAACTCAGGATTCCATCGGTAACAAATGCCAGGCGGAGCATGCCGACGAAATCATGGTGCTGTCTTGTAGTCACAATATGGCCAATGTCGGAAATATTGATAAGCCAACACATCATCCGATTATCATAACCAAAAACGTTGATAAATCCTCACCGCTCCTGGCTCAGGCGCTCTCAAGCAGAGAGGAAATAAACTGTACCATCAGTTTTTACCGCGTGTCTTCCTTTGGCATGCAGGAGAAGTTCTATTCTATTTCGATCAATGGTGGAATTATTGCTGACCTGACACTCGAAATGCCTCACGCTATTTTGCTGCACGACGCAGAACCGCAAGAACATGTCGCCATCCGTTACCGAGATATCACTTGGACCCACCACTCTGCTGGCACCAGCGGATATAGCACGTGGGGAAATGACGAATGAAACCGACAAGCGAAAGTTGCATGCCTGGCAGTTGTGATTACTGGATGATTAGTGACGCCGCTAGAAAACTTGGAAGTCAAGCCGGCACATTAGGTGCTAGGCACATCAAAGACGGCACGCTACGCTTGCAATTTAACCGTGAAGTTGCTTATTACGCTAGAAGCATTGTTAATGATGTCGAACAGGGTAAAAAAAGCCCTGAGCAGGGTCTAAACGACCTCAAGAACGAACAGAACAGCCTGTTGAGCCAATCACTAGAGGTGGCTCAAAAAGGTGTGGGAGCTATCGCCGGAGCGCTTCAATTCGCAGCAGGTGCCGGGATATGCTACGGCTCAGCTGGTATGCTGTGCCTTTTTGCCGGGGCCCCTCTGATGGCACATGGTGCCAATAATGCGTATGAAAATGGGCGAAACTTATGGGAAGGTCGCTCAGATATACAGGGGCCTGTCAGGAAGGGTTACCAAGAGGCTGCAAAAATGATGGGCGGAGGAGCCTTTGAAGGGGATATGGCTTATGGAACCGTTGACTTGGGGCTTTCCGCATACGGCGTTGGTAGGCTGATATTAAAGCCTGATGCATGGCGTTTATTTAGATATGTGCGCGCTGATTATGTTCGCGGGTATGAAAATTCAAGCAAGGCTGCATTAACATTTGAAGTTATCTCCGATGCTGCAACAGTGAGCTCTATGTATTTGGAAGGCAAAAGTCGTGACAGGTGATTCATTGCTTGTTGCAATATTGTATTCACTTATGTCGCTGATGGTCTTTTGGGCTTTCTACTCAATCTCAAGAAGGATTTCAGGGGTTAGCCTTACGCATCGAAGGTTTTGGTTATTTTTTGTGTTGCTTATGCTTTGGGGGGCAAACCAACTCAGCGTGGCTCGCTATGGTTATATTTTTTTATATTTGCCATCCAAAGAGATTTTTGAGAGTAATTATGTGGTTCGATGGATTGCTTTTATAAGTGCCCTGCTCCAAACGTTTTGTCTCCCGAGTAGAGACAACCCAAGACGCTGGTTTTCACGAAAGTAAACTCACATCTAAACAATCCCGCAGGATGTCTCCATCCTGATTAATTAGGGCACGAGTGTCCCTTCCTCAAGCCAAGACGCCTCAATGAAGTGCTCTGGCTACTCACCTGCATGTCGTCCCATCGCTCTGCCGCCGCTGGACATCCACGCGGTATGGCCCAAGACCCGCTACATGCCGTTGAAGATCCGTTGCGCCATCGATGCGCTGGTGGCCGGAATTCCCGCCCTGCTGGCCGACTGAACCAATGGCGCTGCCGCCTGCCCAACGGGCTCGCCGGCCGGTTTGCAAGCCGACGGCGGGCGGCTATCGTTGGCCGTTGATCCAGCCGTTTTCCATGTAAGGGATTTCATGCGCTCGCTGTTCGCCTTCCTCTTCGCGGCCTGCTTCGCCGCCTCCGTCCAGGCGGCCTGGTACCTCGACTACGAGTCCTCGCGGCTGAACTTCGTCACCGGCCGCGGCGCCGCCGGCGCCGACAACAACCGCTTCCTGGTCATGCACGGCAGCGTCGACGACCACGGCAAGGCCAGCCTGCGCATCGAGCTGGACTCGGTGCTCAGCGGCGTGCCGCTGCGCGACGAGCGCATCCGCGAGCTGCTGTTCGAGACCGAACGCTACCCCGAGGCCAGCGTGGACGCGCAGCTGGACCTGGGGCCGATCCTCGGCCTGGCCAACGGCGCGCAGCTGGAAATGCCGCTGCCGTTGCGCCTGGACCTGCACGGCGCCAGCCGCGCCTACCGCGCCGAGGTGTTGGTGACGCGCCTGGACGAACGGCGCTTCCAGGTGGTGACGCTGTCGCCGCTGATCCTCGACGCCGCCGACTTCGGCCTGACGCCGGGCGTGGAGCAACTGCGCAAGCTCGCCGGCCTGCAGACCATCAACCTGGCGGTGCCGGTGGGCGCCGTGCTGATCTTCGCCCAGCGGTGAGCGGGCCGGTCTTCCCCTGGCGCAGCGGCAACCGCTTCGCCCTGCTGGTGGACGGGGAGGACTTCTTCCCGAGCATGCTCACGGCCATCGCCCGGGCGCAGCGCCAGGTGGACCTGGAGCTGTACCTGGTGGAGGGCGGCACCTGTTCCGAGCTGCTGCTGGAAACCCTGATCGACGCCCTGCGCCGCGGCGTGGCCGTGCGCTGCCTGTTCGACGGCTTCGGCGCCCTGCGCCTGGGCAGCGCCTGGGGCCGCCGGCTGCGCGAGGCCGGCGGCGAGCTGCGCCTGTACAACCCGCTGCGCTGGCGCGGCGGCTGGCGCAACCTGTTCCGCGACCACCGCAAGCTGCTGCTGGTGGACCAGGACCTGGGCTACGTCGGCGGCGCCGGCGCCACCGACGAGTTCTGGTCGGTGCCGGAGAACACCAGCGCCTGGCACGAGGTGATGGTGGAAATGCAGGGCCCGGTGCTGGCCGACTGGCTGGTGCTGTTCGAACGCCAGTGGCATGCCTGCCTGCAGGCCAAGGCCTGGCGCCCGCAGCAGATGCTGCCGCCGGCGCGCCTGCCGCCCACGCCCGTGGGCGGTAGCGGCCTGGGCCGGGTGGCCTACGCCGACGCCCGCCAGCACCGCGACATCCTGCAGTCGCTGGTGCGCAGCCTGAACGGCGCGCAGCAGCGCATCTGGCTGGCCACGCCGTATTTCCTGCCCACCTGGAAGGTCCGCCGGGCCCTGCGCAAGGCCGCTCGGCGTGGGGTGGAGGTGCGCCTGCTGCTGACCGGCCGGCTCACCGACCATGCCCCCGTGCGCTATGCTGGGCAGCGCTATTACCCGCGCCTGCTGCGCGCCGGCATCCGCATCTTCGAGTACCAGCCGCGCTTCCTGCACATGAAGGTGGTGCTGGTGGACGATTGGACGAGCGTCGGTTCGTGCAACTTCGATCATTGGAACTTGCGGTTCAATCTGGATGCCAATATCGAGATACTGGACGCCGACTTCACGGCGGCGGTGGCCGATTGCCTGATCGCCGACTTCGCCGCCAGCCGGGAGATCGATTTCACGCTGTGGCACGGCCGCTCCCTGTGGATGCGCCTGCACCAGCGGTTGTGGGGCTGGCTCGACCGGGTGGTGGTCAACTTCCTTGACCGCCGCCGTTGAGCGGTCCGCCGGGGCAGGCACCCCGGGGAGAACGGGAGCAGGGTCGTGAACAAGAACGGCAAGGAAAGGTTCATCGGGCTGGAGTGGTTGCGCTTCCTGCTCGGGATATACGTGGTGGTCTACCACACCCTCCATGCCTACCCGGCGGAGCAGAAGTTCCGCGGGCTGGACGAGCTGACCAGCCTGGGCTTCTTCGCCACCAGCACCTTCTTCGTGCTCTCCGGCTTCCTCCTGGCCCACGTCTACGTCACCGACGGCCAGTTGCGCGAGAGCCCGCGCAGCTTCCTCACCAAGCGCTTCTCCAACCTCTACCCGATCCACATCTTCTCGATCCTGCTGACCATCGGCGTGCTGCTGCTGATCAGCCAGTTGGGCATCGGCCCGGACCTGGACCAGGCCACCCCGCGCTTCGTGGTCTACGACACCCACGAGCGCCTCGGCCAGAGCCACCCGGAGCTGTTCCGCCACTGGATGAGCGACCGCGAGCTGCTGCTCAACAGCATCCTCCAGCTGACCATGCTGCAGGCCTGGAACCCGCTGTACCTGACCTTCAACGCGCCGCTCTGGTCGCTGTCCACGCTGTTCTTCTTCTACCTCTGCTTCCCGGCGCTGGCGCCGCGGCTGATGCGCATCGGCAACAAGCGGCGGGCGCTGCTGGCGCTCTGGCTGCTGTACCTGGTGCCGCCGCTGCTGCTGGCGCTGCACCAGCAGTACGGCATGCCCTGGACCGGCCTGCTGCACCGCAACCCGATCCTGCGCCTGCCGGAATTCCTCGGCGGCATCCTCGCCTACGGCCTGTTCCGCGAGCACAAGGACAGCGGCCGCCTGCCCGGCACTGGCGCGGTGCTGGCGCTGGGCGGCTTCGTGGTGGCCAACTTCCTCGCCGCCGACTACCTCTACACCCAGGGCGCGCGGCACTGGTACTTCCTGCTGCACAACGGCCTGCTGCTGCCGGCGCAGCTGGTGCTGGTGTACATCAGCGCCTTGCCGCGCGACCCGCACAGCCCGGCGATCCGCCACTGGTCGCCGCGCCTGGGGGCGGCCTCGCTGTCGCTGTTCGCTCTGCACGTGCCGCTGTTCACCCTGTTCTCCCGCGCCGAGAAGCTGATCCGCGCGCCGGGCGACTGCCTGGCCGACTGGGCCTACTGCATCACCGCGGCCACCGAGCAGCAGCTGTCGCTGTGGCTGTACCCGCTGTTCCTGCTGTTCATGGTGGTCAGCTGCGTGCTGTTCCAGGAGCGCTTGGTGGTACCCACGCGCAAGTGGCTGGTGCGTCACCTGTTACCGCAGGCGGCGCAGAGGCGCCCGGCCACGCTGCCCTGAGGCGCCGCCACCCGGACTTTCGGCGGGTGGCTAGGCGGCCGGCGCTGGTTATGCTCGCGGCATGACCACAAGAAGGGACTGACGCATGTTGCGATCGCTGCTGGGCCTGGTTCTCCTGCTGCTGGCCGGTTGCAGTTCCCCCGGCGCCTTCTTCGGCGCCACCGACGGCCAGGCTTTCGCGCCGCTGCGACCCGGCGACGCGCAGCATGCCCTGGTCTACCTCTACCGCCCGCAGAACCAGTGGGCCGACGAGGAACTGGAAGCCCCCGGCCTGTTCCTCAACAACGAGCTGATCGGCAGCCTGCCGAGCAACGGCTACCTGGCCCTGGAGTTCGAGCCGGGCAGCTTCAAGCTGGAAATGCGCCGGCCGCTGTTCGGCAGCTTCTGGACCTTCTTCGCCGACGGCCCGCTGGACTTCACCCGTATTTCCAGCTTCATGCTCGAAGCCAAGGCCGGCGGCGTCTACTACCTGCGCTACGACGAGGACCGCGTGCCCGCCAAGCGCAGCCACAGCGAGGGCGACGGCCCGCTGCAACTGATCGAGGCGCGTCTGGCCGAGCCCGAGATCGCCAGCACCCGCCTGGTCCAGGAACCGGCGCAGATCGCCGCCAGCGGCTACGAGGTGCGGCGCCAACGGCGCTTCTGGGAAGGCGTCGGCAAGGCCCTGGACAAGGTCGGCATCTGAACCCCTCCAGGTTATGAGCTGAACTCATAGCTCCTTGAGTTTTTATGCTTACCGGCCCGCAACGGGCCGGTGCTAAAAAATCGCGCAACGGCTCCCGACAACAACAACGAGCGACTGCGCCATGCCTTCATTCCTCCCGCTGCTTTCCCGCTTCCCGCTCGTTCCTCCTCCAATTCCGTCGCGAACCGCCTACTGAACCCGGCTGCCCCGCAGCCCTGCGCACGGACCTTCGCGGCCCGCGCCCCCGCTCGCCCTGACGATCCCACGAGGTACCCATGAAACAGCTCGATCTCTACATCGGTGAAGGCTTCGAAGGCCCCGGCGTCAACGCCGCGCACATCAACATCCTGCTCGGCCCGCGCAACGGCCCCGCCGGCCAGGCCTTCGCCGGCAGCCTGGCCTCGCCCAGCCAGGGCCACTGCCCGTTCATGGTGATCGCCCAGCCGAACCTCCCGGTCAAGCCGATGACCCTCTACGTGAACAAGGCCCCGATCGGCGGCGACCTGCACGCCAACGCCACCTGGGGCGCGTCCCAGGCCGGCATCGCCAAGGCCGTCACCGAGGCCCTGCTGGACGGCACCCTGCCGGCCGAAGCCGAGGACGAGTGGGCCATCGTCACCGCCAACTGGGTCAACCCGGCCTGCGACGACCTGGATGCCGTCTACCTGAACAACTACAACGCCTGCCGCACCGCCATCCGCGCGGCGCTGGCCTGCAAGCCCGAGCGCGCGCAGCTGGCCGACGTGGTCGGGCAGATCGCCAACCCCTTCTACACCCCCAAAGCCTGAGGTCGCCGCCATGCAATACATCCGTCTCGGCAACTCCGGCCTGCAGGTCTCCAAGCTGTGCCTGGGCACCATGAACATGGGTACCCCGGACTGGAAGCCGTGGATCTTCGACGAACAGCGCAGCGAACCGATCGTGAAGCACGCACTGGACGCCGGGGTCAACTTCATCGACCTGGCCGACTTCTACTCCGCCGGCGTCGGCGAGGAAGTGGTGGGGCGCATCCTCAAGCGCCTGGTGCGCCGCGAGGACATCGTGGTCACCACCAAGGTCGGCTACGGCACCCGCCAGGGCATCAACGCCAGCGGCCATTCGCGCAAGCACATCATGGACAGCATCGACGCCTCCCTGGCGCGCCTGGGCATGGACTACGTCGACATCTACATGCTGCATTTCTATGACCTGAACACCCCCGTGGAAGAGGCGATGGGCGCGCTGAACGACATCGTCCGCGCCGGCAAGGCCCGCTACATAGGCGTATCCACCATGCTCACCGGGCAACTGGCGAAAATCCTCATGGCCTGCGAGCGCAACGGCTGGGTCAAGCCGATCAACATGCAGCTGCAGCTCAACTGCGCCTACCGCGAGGAAGAACGCGAGATGATCCCCTTCTGCCGCGACCAGGGCCTCGGCGTCTCGGTGTTCAGCCCGCTGGCCCGCGGCCTGCTGACCGGCGATGCGCAATCCACGCGCAACCAGACCGACTTCTTCACCCAGCAGATGTACGCCGACGAGGCCTCCTTCGAGATCGCCCGCTCGGTGCAGCGCGTGGCCCGGCGCCGCGGCGTGAGCAACGCGCAGGTCGCCCAGGCCTGGGTGCTCAATCACCCCGGCGTGGACTGCATGCTGGTCGGCGCCGACACCACGGCGCAGTTCGACAGCGCCCTGGCCGCCCTGGAGACGCGCCTGGACGAGGAAGAACTCTACGAACTGGAGCGCAACTACACGCCTTGCGACCTGATCAACGACTACACCGCCGGCAAGCGCATCCTCCGCGTGGCCCGGCCGATGCGCGAGACCTTTTCGCTGACGGAGGCCGTGGCATGAGCGCACTGCTGAAAGCCGGCCACTACATCGACGGACAGTGGCACAGCGGCGGCCCGACCTACGCGGTCCGCAACCCGGCCACCGGCGAGGTGATCATTGAGGTGCCGCGCGGCGGCGCCGAGGAAACCAACGCCGCCATCGCCGCCGCCGAGCGCGCCCTGCCGGCCTGGCGCGCTCTGCTGGCCAAGGAACGCGCGGCGCGCCTGCGCTGCTGGGCCGAACTGATGCTGGCCAGCCAGGACGAACTGGCGCGCCTGCTCAGCCGCGAGCAGGGCAAGCCGCTGGCCGAGGCGAAAGGCGAGGTGGCCTACGCCGCCAGCTTCCTAGAATGGTTCGCCGAGGAAGCCAAGCGCGTGTACGGCGACGTGATCCCTTCGCCCAAGGCCGACGCGCGCATCGTCGTCACCAAGCAGCCGATCGGCGTGGTGGCCGCCATCACTCCGTGGAACTTCCCCCTGGCCATGGTTACCCGCAAGGTCGGCCCGGCCCTGGCGGCGGGCTGCACGCTGATCCTCAAGCCCTCGGAAGAGACGCCGCTGTCGGCCTTCGCCCTGGCCGTGCTGGCCGAACAGGCGGGCATCCCGGCCGGCGTATTCAACATCGTCTCCGGCGACGCCCCGGCCATCGGCGGCGCGCTGCAGGCCTCGGGCGTGGTGCGCAAGCTGTCGTTCACCGGCTCCACCCGCACCGGCAAGCTGCTGATGCGTCAGGCCGCGGACACCCTGAAGAAGGTCTCCCTGGAACTGGGCGGCAACGCGCCCTTCATCGTCTTCGCCGATGCCGACCTGGACGCCGCGGTGCGCGGCGCCATGGCCTCGAAGTTCCGCAACACCGGGCAGACCTGCGTGTGCGTCAACCGCTTCTACGTGCAGGACGAGGTGTACGAAGCCTTCACCGCCAAGCTCGCCGAAGCGGTGCGCGCGCTGCGCGTGGGCAACGCCCTGGAAGGCGACACCGAGCAGGGCCCGTTGATCAACGAGGCAGCCCTGGCCAAGGTCGAGCAGCACGTCGGCGATGCCCTGGAGAAGGGCGCCCGGCTGCTCTGCGGCGGCCAGCGCCACGCCCTGGGCGGCACCTTCTACGAGCCCACGGTGCTGGCCGAGGCGAACGCCGGGATGCTGATCGCCGGCGAGGAAACCTTCGGCCCGGTGGCCGCCTGCTTCCGCTTCCGCGACGAGGCCGAGGCGCTGCGCCTGGCCAACGACACGCCCTACGGCCTGTCCGCCTACTTCTACAGCCGCGACATCGGCCGCGTCTGGCGCATGGCCGAGGGCCTGGAGGCGGGCATGGTCGGCATCAACGAAGGGATCATCTCCACCGAGGTGGCGCCCTTCGGCGGCATCAAGGAATCCGGCCTGGGCCGCGAGGGCTCCAAGTACGGCCTCGACGACTACCTGGAGATCAAGTACCTGCTGCTCGGCGGCCTGTCCGACTGACGCCGCCCCGCATGCAGCCGCGGCCACGCCGCTAAGGAGTTCCGCCAACCGCCGCCGCCCCGACCGGTGCGGCGGTCATCCTTCCGTTCAGACAACAAGAAAAAAACTCGGAGACGATCATGTCGGGTAACACAGTCAGAATCGATGACCTGCCCATTGGCAGGTTCCACATCAAGATCGCCGGCCTCACCTTCGGCGCCCACTTCACCGACGGCTACATCCTCGGGCTGATCGGCATCGCCTTCACCCTGATCAACCCGCAACTGAACCTCGACCCCTTCTGGCAGGGCCTGATCGGCAGCTCGGCGCTGCTCGGGCTGTTCTTCGGCAGCCTGTTCTTCGGCTGGATTTCCGACCACCTGGGGCGGCAGAAAATCTTCCTCATCAGCTTCGTGCTGATCACCCTGGCCTCGCTGCTGCAGTTCTTCGCCGAGACGGCGCTGCAACTGTTCCTCTGCCGGGTGCTGATCGGCATCGGCCTGGGCGGCGACTTCAGCGTCGGCCACGCCATGCTCGCCGAGTTCTCGCCGAAGAAGCACCGCGGCGTGCTGCTGGGCTCCTTCAGCGTGATCTGGACCTTCGGCTACGTCGCCGCCACCTTCGTCGGCACCGCCATGCTCGGCCTGGGCGACGACGCCTGGCGCTGGATGCTGGCATCCTCGGCGATCCCCGCGGCCATGATCCTGATCGCCCGCATCGGCACCCCGGAATCGCCGCGCTGGCTGGTGCACAAGGGCCGTGTGGAAGAAGCGCGGGCCATAGTGCGCAAGCACCTGGGCGCGCACGTGGTGCTCGACGACGAGATCGCCGAGGAGCACAAGGGCGGCTTCCGCCAGCTGTTCAGCGCGCAGTACCGCAAGCGCACCGCGTTCAACTGCCTGTTCTTCATCTGCATCGTCATGCCGTACTTCGCCATCTACACCTTCCTGCCGTCGATTCTGCAGAAGATGGGCCTGGCCGAAGGGTTCGGCACCGAGATGCTGCTCAATGCGCTGCTAGTGGTGGGCGCACTGCTGGGCATCTGGTGCACGGTTAAATTCACCCGCCGCGGCTTCCTCATCGGCGCCTTCCTGATCCTCTCCGCCGCGCTCTTCCTGCTGGTGCTGCTGCCCGGCAGCCTGGCCTGGCTGATGGTGGCGACCTTCGGCCTGTTCACCCTGGTGCTCTCGGCGGTGAGCAACCTGGTCGGCGTCTACCCGGCGGAAAGCTTCCCCACCGAAGTGCGCGCCGGCGGCATCGGCCTGGCCACCGCCGCCAGCCGCCTGGGTTCGGCATTGAGCACCTTCCTGCTGCCGGTCAGCGTGGCCGGCATCGGCCTCAACCCGACCATGGCCATCCTCGCCGGCATCCTCCTGTTCGGCGCGCTGATCTCCATGGCCTGGGCGCCGGAGACCAAGTACCTGACGCTGACCGATGCCGGCAAGGGTGAAGGCGAGGCGGGGCCGGCGCAGCCGGCGGCGAAGGTGATGGCGGTGCTCTAGCCGGCCGTGTCAGGGAGCCTGCGGTGAAGGGGCTCCCTGTTCAGGTTGGGAGGCGAAATGGCTTTTCTCCCATTCCCGATCGGGACGTTTCGGACATGGAGCGGGGATGCATGCGCTGTATGAGCTTGTGCAATAATTGAGCACTGCACGAGGTGCTCATGACTGCAAAAGCGAAGACAGGGAAGGAAAGAAAGGCTATCCAGCCCGGAGCTGTTCCCATTGAAGTGCCTGTTACCGATCCTGAAGAGACCGGACGCTACCTGCATGTCCATCTGGACGACGAGGAAGAGCAGAAGAATCTCTATGCCGCCATCATTCGTGCCGCGGACATGAAAAGCCCGGAAATCGTGGCGGAACATATCGAGCCATACAATCATGCCATGCGGAGTTTCCAATACAGCAGCAGTCGGATTGCGAGCGCCTTGTCCGAAGCGGTGAGAGGTCATGAGCCGATGCACGTGGCGTCGCTCCAGGCGAGGGATGCGTCACGGGATACCGATCGATTCGCAGCTTGTGGTGAGACGGTTCTGAATGTCCGACGGGCACTGGACATGCTGGAGAACCCACCGAAGGCTAACAAGGCCTTGAAGAAGATCCTCTCGCTGCGCTGACTGCTGGCGCCAAGAAGAATGAATGGATTTCATCACTGTCGACTTCGACAAGTCGGTGAACCGCAGGACGTTTGACTGCGTCTCTCCAGACCTCAACGACTACATCGTCAAATACGCCTCCCAGGATCAGAAGCGCCATCTGTCCAGGACATTCCTGGCGCTGGGAAGGGAGCGAACGCTCCTCGGGTACTACACGCTGGCGAGTACGTCGGTTCGCCTCGAGGACGTGGCCGAGCAGGAGCGGAAACGGCTCCCGCGCTATCCGCTTCCGGCAGTGCTGCTGAGTCGTCTGGCAGTGGATAGGTCGTGCCAACGGCAGGGGTTGGGGCAACGACTACTCGCTGATGTATTTCGCCGCCTCTATGCAATGTCGAAGCATGCCGGTATCGCTTTCCTGGCAGTCGACGCCAAGGATGAGGCGGCGGCAAGGTACTACAAGTCGCTGGGTTTCGAATCTTCCGATATGGACCGGTTACGCCTGGTGTATCCGACAGCGCCTCTTTTTGAAGAGCTTGCCCATCAGGATTCGAGCGGGCGGCCCCCAGCTACCGGCATCCGTAAGTAGATACCGCTAGGCACCTCAGGCTGTTCTGGAGGTGCCATCCGGCAACGGCGGATAACGCTTCGCGTTATGCGCCCTACGGTCGGGGGATGTCCTGCTCCAGGCGCCTGGTCGAAGAGGGCCACGCCGAGTGTGCCCTCCAGGGCTGCCAGGCGCCGGGAGACGGCCGCGTGGCCTCAGGGGCTCATCAGCCCGCGGATGCGCCGGGTGAGGTCGTCCAGCTGGCGCAGGGTGCCGACGTCGTGGGCGCGTTCGTCGTCCGCCTGCGACAGGCCCAGGGCGACGTTGGCCAGGGCGTGGACCCGCGCGGGTTCCACGCCCAGTACGTGGGCGACGCGCTTGGCGGTGGCGGTATCGTTCAGGGCTTCCTGGGCTGCGTCGAGCAACTCCTTCAGCAGTCGCTCGTCCAGCAGGTTCAGTGTGTGCTTGATAGACATGATCGGGTCCTTGCGGTGGCGATTTCCGGTGTCCGTGAGCGGGGGCGGACTCCAGCGCATGATCTTGGACCGCCATGCCTTTGGGAGGAGCGCGAAGGCCTGTGCAATTCCTCCGAGTCGGACGGGGGAGATTTCCACGCGAGGGGCGAAGCTGTCGGCAAATCCTCAAAATGGCTAGGGGTTGCTCATCAGTTCCAGCCAGTCCTGGAAGCGCTGCACCTTGGACAGGCCGCGCTTGTCGGCGGGGATGTCGAGCCAGTAGCCATAGGGGCCGAGCACTTCCACCGGGGTGATCGGCAGCAGGCTGCCGGCGGCCAGTTCGCGTTCGATCATCTGCCGGTCGATCACCGCCAGGCCGCCGCCGGCCAGGGCGGTGTGGATGACCTGGTCGAGGGTGCTGAACTCGATGCCGCTGCCGGCGTCGACGTCGTTGCGGCCCACGGCTTCCAGCCAGTTCTCCCAGACCTTCAGGCGCTTGCCCTCGTGGAGGATGTGCAGCAGCGGGTGGGCGTGCAGTTCCGGCGGGCGCTCGCCGTCGAACAGCTCCGGGCTGGCCACGGCGATGTGCCGTTCCATCACCAGCAATTGGCTGTGGCAGTGGGCGGCGGCCTCCAGGCCGAAGCGGATGCGGCAGTCCAGTTCGCCGGGGTTGTCCGCGTCCTGGGCGTTGGTCACGCTCAGGCTGATGTCCGGGTAGCGCTGGAGGAAGCTGCGCAGGCGCGGCGACAGCCAGCGCGTGCCCCAGGTCGGCGGCGCGAGGATGCGCAGGCGCTGGCGCAGGTTGGGCACGCGCACCGCCTGCAGGGCGCGCTCGATGCGGTCGAAGGCCTCGCCCAGGTGCGGCGCCAGGGCGCTGCCGGTCTCGGTGAGGGTCAGGCCGCGCGGCGTGCGCACGAACAGGCTGACGCCCAGGTAGTCCTCCAGTTGCTTGATCTGCCGGCTGACCGCGCCCTGGGTGACGTTGAGCGCCTCGGCGGCGCGGTTGAAGCTGCGGTGGTGGGCGACTTCCTCGAAGACCCGGAGCATGTTCAGGGGCGGCAGGCTGCGCATGGGGCGGCTTCCGAAAGGGCGCGCGGGGTGGCGCGCGCGGGCTGGTCGTGGTGCGCCGATTCTAGCGCCGGGGCCGGTCCTGCAAACATGCGTTTTTCTCCGGTTCGCCCGGCGATTTAGTCGTTTGTGCGCGGCTCGCGCCAGGGGCTAGTTTCGGCCGCGCACAAGGTGTGGGGGGAGTGTCCGCGCCGGTGCGCCGAATAACGACAAGAACTTCGCCGAGGCTTTCCATTGTGGCCAGATTTCCCCTACCGCACCGCTGTGCGCACCTGCTGTTTCCCGTCCTGCTGACTTGCAGCGCCGCCGCCCTGGCGGTGCCGGTGACGGACGAACTCGACGTCGGCGGCGCCATCCGCGCGCGCTTCGACCACGACCCGGACCGCGACATCGACAAGGCCGGCTTCGACACCCTGATGCTGCGCGCCACCTATACCTCCGACAGTTGGATAGGCGCGGCGCGCTACCGCTTCTATGGCAAGCAGTACCCCTACCAGTACACCGACCACATCGGCGACGTCGCCTTCGCCGAGTACGCCTGGGTCGGCTACCGCTTCGACGCCGAGCGCCAGGTGCAGGTCGGCCTCAACCAGATTCCCTTCGGCCTGCAGCCGTTCTTCGGCAGCACCTTCTACGAGACCCTCGGCAACGTGGTGGGCCTGGAGGACGTCTCGGCGGTGGGCGTCAAGTACATCCAGCAGCAGGGCGACTGGAACCTGCAGGCGGGCCTGTACGGCCGCCCGGCCTGGCCGGGGCGCGGCACCAGCAACGGCAGCACCTACTCCACGGTGGTGACCTCGGCCGACGACTACGTGCCCGAGGGCACCCGCAACCAGGAACGGCAGATCGTGGTCGCGCGCCTGGCGCGCTCGCTGCAGCTGGGCGACTGGAAGTCCGAGGTGGGCGTGTCGGCCCTGACTTCGCGCCTGGAGAACAAGGACACCCACGACGCCGGCCGGCGCAATGCCTACGCCCTGCACTACCTGGGGCAGAACGGCCCCTGGGGCGTGCAGCTGCAGGCCGGGCGCCAGCAGATGTCGCCGCGCAACCCGGGCAGCGACGAGGTGGTCAGCTTCGGCGGCTACGACGGCACCTTCAACGTCGCCAGCCGTGGCAACCTCTACGTCGGCGACCTCAGCTACAGCTTCCCCGGCACCTTCGTCGGCGGCTGGGTGAGCGGTATGAAGGTGTACGGCAACTACAGCCGCTTCGACAAGTCGGCCAGCGGCTTCGACGCCTCCGAGCGCTTCATCCTCGGCACCTCGTTCTCGGTGCGTTCCTTCTACATCGCCGTGGAATGGCTCAACGGCCGCAACGACCCCTACATCGGCGGCAGCAGCTACACCGACAGCCTGGCCCGGGGTGGCACCGATCACTGGGAGAACCAGCTGTACGCCAACGTCGGTTATTACTTCTGAAAACCTGTCTACGACCTGCTGCGCGTCGGCATAACTGCGTTGAAGACAGGCGAGGAATGCTCATTTAGCGGCCTAAACTCCGCTTCCTCGCCTGTCTGACTCGCTGCGCTCGCCCTTCGGGCCAGCCTTCGGCTGTTACTCCCGTTGGTCGTTGCGCCTTGTTCTGCTCTAGCTCGCGAGGTCGTAAACAGGTTTTGAGTGAGGAGCCCTTGCGGCCGCGGTGACTCCGCGGCCGCTGCCATACTCCAATGCGCATGCCGCGTCCAACGGGGGCGCGAGGGGAGGGCCAGCGATGAAGCGCAAGATCCCGGCGCTCAATGCACTCAAGGCGTTCGAGGTGGCCGGCAGCACCGGCAGCTTCACCCGCGCCGCCGAACTGCTCAACGTCACCCAGAGCGCGGTCAGCCGCCAGGTGCGCCAGCTGGAGGAGCAGCTCGGCGAGCCGCTGCTGCAGCGCCGCCACCACCACCTGCAACTGACCGACGCCGGGCGCATGCTGCTGCGCGCGCTGCAGCAGTCGTTCGACCGCATCGAACTGACGGTGCGCGGCATCCAGCAGCGCCAGCACCTCAACCGCCTGCGCCTGAACGCCCCGCCGACCTTCGCCAGCCGCTGGCTGCTGCCGCGCCTGGGGCGCCTGCGCGAGGCCCATCCGGGGCTGGAGGTGACCCTCACCACGCACCTGCAGGACAGCCTGGCCGAGACCGGCACCCTGGACTGCGCCATCCGCTTCGGCGACGGCGAATGGGAGGGCCTGGACAGTTCGCTGCTGATGCACGAGAAGCACATCGCCGTGTGCGCGCCGGGCCTGCTGGCGCAGCGCGAGGAGCCGGAGCAGGGGATGCCGCTCAACGGCATGACCCTGCTGCACGTGCTGGCCCGCGACGACCAGCGCTACCTGACCTGGCGCCACTGGCTGGACGCGGCGAAGATCCCGGGCGTCGACCTGCAGGGCGGCTACGAGTTCGACCTGCTGGACATGGCCATCCGCGCCGCCATCGACGGCCTGGGCGTGACCATGGCCGACCGCCAGATGGTGGCCCGCGAGCTGGTGGCCGGGCAGTTGGTGCAGCTGCTCGACGTGCAGGTGGATGGCCACCAGTCCTACTGGTGGGTGAGCCGCCCGGGGCAGGAACTGCCGGAGCACGTGGAGCGCTTCCGCGACTGGCTGCTGGAAGAGGTGCGCCTGGCCGAGCGCAGCCTGGACAACGCCGCGCACATCGTCAGCCCGCGCTGAAACGCCGCCGGGTAACATGCGGAAAACGCAGGTTACCCGGCGCTATTAATCGTTTGTCCGGCCTGCCGCGCCTGTCGAAACTTGGCCATCCAAGAACGACAAGAGTGTTTCCCATGCCTGCCCGCACCCGCCTGCCGGCGCGGCCTAGCGCCCGCCCCGCATCGCTCCTGTCGTTCCTCCGCCACCGCGCTGCTTGAACCACAGGAATACCCATGCGTACTGACCAGAACTTTATCGACGGCCGTTTCCGCGACGGCTCCGTGGCCGCCCGCATCGCCGTGTCCGACCCGGCCACCGGGGCCTGCATCGCCGAGGTGCCGGCCGCCAGCGAGGCCGAGGTGCGCCAGGCCGTGGAAGCCGCGCAACGCGCCCAGCGCGACTGGGCGAAGCTGCCGGCCATCGAGCGCGGCGAATACCTGCGGCGCTTCGCCGAGGCCATCGAGCGCAACGCCGCACGCATCGGCGAGGCGCTGGCCCGCGAGTCCGGCAAGAGCCTGCAGGACGCCACCAACGAGGCCATCTACGCCGCGCAGATCACCTGCTACCACGCCGAATGGGCGCGGCGCATCGAGGGCGAGGTGATCCCCAGCGATTCCCGCGACGAAACCATCCTGCTGCAACGCGAGCCGATCGGCGTGGTGGCCTGCCTGATCCCCTTCAACTACCCGGTCTACACCCTGCTGCGCAAGGTCGCCCCGGCGCTGATCACCGGCAACACGGTGGTGGTGCGGCCGAGCAACAACACCCCGACCTCGGCCTTCGAGGTCGCCCGCGCCGCCGCCGAGGCCGAGCTGCCGGCCGGCGTGTTCAACGTGCTGACCATGGTCCACGAGGTCGCCGCCACGCTCTGCCAGCACCCGGCGGTGGGCATGATCACCCTGACCGGCAGCGTCGGCGCCGGGCGCACCGTGCTCGACTACTGCAAGGCGAACATCGCCAAGCCGTCCCTGGAACTGGGCGGCAAGACCCCGGCGATCATCGAGGCCGACGCCGACCTGGAGCAGGCGGCCAGCGCCATCGCCGCCTCCAAGACCACCCACTGCGGCCAGTTGTGCACCGCCATCGAGCGCGTGTACGTGCAGGCCAGCGTGCACGACCGCTTCCTCGCCCTGCTGCGCGACAAGCTCGCTGCGGTGCGCAGCGGCGACCGCGGTGAGGACCCGACTCGCATGGGCCCGCTGGTCAACGAGCGTTCGCGCCAGGAAATCCATGCCAAGGTGCAACGCGCCCTGGCCGAAGGTGCCCGGCTGGAATGCGGCGGCGTGCTGCCGGAAGGGCCGGGCCACTTCTACCCGGCCACCCTGCTGAGCAATTGCCGCCAGGACATGGAGATCGTCCAGGAGGAAATCTTCGGCCCGGTGCTGCCGGTGCTGCGCTACGAGACCCTCGACGAAGCCCTGGCCATGGCCAACGACCACCAGTTCGGCCTGTCCTCGGTGCTCTACAGCGAGAACTACCGCACGGCGATGAAGGTGGCCAACGCCATCGAGGCCGGCGAGCTGTACGTCAACCGCACCCCCGCCGACCCCTACCAGGGCTTCCACGCCGGCTGGAAGCGCTCGGGCCTGGGCGGCGACGACGGCAAGCACGGGATGCTGGAGTTCACCCAGACCCGCCTGGTGGTCCTGAAGTACTGACGAGCCGCGCCGGGCGCCTGCCTATGCCCGGCGCGCGCCGCGCTTTTCCGACAACCCGCCGGTGCCCGCGCCGGCCACGAGACGCATGATGAAAAAAACAATAAGTGCAGAGGCCATGCCCATGGCCGCTCCGTCCAGCGCCAACCTGTCGCGCTACCTGCAACTGGCGTTGCTGGTGCTCGCCGCCGGCGCCATCTACCCCATGCTCTACCTGCGCCAGGTGTACCAGAGCACCATGCTCGAGGCCCTGGCCATCGGCAACAGCGAGCTGGGCTACCTGTATTCCATCCTCGGCAGCGCCTTCCTGGTCAGCTACCTGCCCAGCGGCTGGCTGGCCGACCGCATCGCGCCGCGCTACCTGATCAGCTTCTCGCTGCTGGGCACCGGCGTGCTGGGCCTGTGGTACGCGCAGCTGCCCGGCTTCCAGGCGCTGCTGGCGATCTTCTGCGGCTTCGGCATCACCACCGGGCTGACCTTCTGGGCCTCGCTGATCAAGCGGGTGAACATGCTCGCCGGCGAGGCCGAGCAGGGCCGCTTCTTCGGCGTGCTCGACGGCGGCCGCGGGCTGGTGGAGGCGCTGCTGGCCACCGTGGCCATCGCGCTGTTCGCCTACGTCACCGAAACCCGCGGCGAGCGCAACGCCGAGGGCCTGCAACTGGTCATCCACCTCTACGCCGCCTGCTGCATCGTCCTCGGCGTGGTGCTGATGATGCTGCGCGACCCCCAGGGCGTGCGCGGCGAGCGCGCCGCTTCGGGCAAGGGCAACCTGCTGGAAGACCTGCGTACCCTGGCGCGCATCCCCGAGCTGTGGCTGGTGACCGCCATCGTCTTCTGCGGCTACCACTTCTTCTGGGCCACCTACAGCTTCTCGGCCTACCTGCAGGAAGGCGGCTTCGGCCTGAGCGCGACCATGGCCGGGCTGATCACCACCATCAAGCTGTGGATGCGCCCGGTTGGCGGCATCGGCGGCGGCTGGCTGGGCGACCGCTTCTCCAAGACCGGGGTGCTGACCTGGGCCATGCTGCTCTCGGCCCTGGGCATGCTTGGCCTGGTGCTGCTGCCGAGCCTGCACGTGCTGAGTGTGCTGGTGTTCCTGGTGATCTTCATCGGCCTGATGACCTACGCCATCCGCGGCCTGTACTGGGCGATCCTCGACGACTGCCACATCCCCCTGCGCGTCACCGGCCTGGCCATCGGCATCATTTCCCTGGTCGGCTATTCGCCGGACGTCTTCCTGCCGCTGCTCAACGGCTGGATCACCGACCGCTTCCCCGGCTTCGTCGGCTACCAGATCTACTTCTCCTACGTCGTGGCGGTGGGCCTGCTGGGCGTGGTCGCCACCCTGATCCTGAAGAAACGCATCGACAAGAGAGCGCGCCAAGCATGAAAGTCGTCTCCCTGCAGACCCACGTGGTCGCCGTCCCGCCGCCGCACATCGGCGGCATGTACTGGCTGTTCGTGACCCTCAAGAGCGACTGCGGCATCGAGGGCGTCGGCGAGATCTACGCCGCCACCTTCCACCCCAGGGCGATGGTCCCGGTGATCGAGGACGTGTTCCAGCGCTACCTGCTGGACCAGGACCCGCACCACATCGAGCGCTTCTTCCGCCGCGCCTACTCCAGCGGCTTCACCCAGCGCCCGGACCTGACCATGATGGGCGTGGTCAGCGGCCTGGAGATGGCCTGCTGGGACATCGTCGGCAAGGCGGCGAACAAGCCGGTGTACGAGCTGCTCGGCGGCAAGGTCCACGAGCGCCTGCGTTCCTACACCTACCTGTACCCGAAGAACGCCCGGGGCGAGTACGACTACTCCGACCCGGACCTGGCCGCCGAATGCGCGGTGCACAACATGAACCTGGGCTTCACTGCGCTGAAGTTCGACCCGGCCGGGCCCTACACCGCGTTCTCCGGCCACCAGCTGTCGCTGGAGGTGCTGGAGCGCTGCGAAACCTTCTGCCGCAAGATCCGCGAAGCGGTGGGCAACAAGTGCGACCTGCTGTTCGGCACCCACGGGCAGATGGTGCCGTCCTCGGCCATCCGCCTGGCCAGGCGCCTGGAGAAGTACGACCCGCTGTGGTTCGAGGAACCCATCCCGCCGGGCCAGGAAGAGGCCATGGGCCAGGTCGCGGCCAAGACCAGCGTCCCCATCGCCACCGGCGAGCGGCTGACCACCAAGTACGAGTTCTTCCGCCTGCTGCAGGCCGGCGGCGCGTCGATCCTGCAGATGAACGTGGGGCGCTGCGGCGGCCTGCTGGAAGGCAAGAAGATCGCCTCCATGGCCGAAGCCTTCTACGCGCAGATCGCCCCGCACCTGTACAACGGCCCCATTGGCGCGGCGGCCAGCTTCCAACTGGCGACCTGCACGCCGAACTTCCTGATCCAGGAAAGCATCGGCACCTGGGACGGTTTCCACGCGGAAATCCTCAAGAAGCCGCTGCACTGGGAAGACGGCTACATCATCCCTTCCAGCGAGCCCGGCCTGGGCGTGGAACTGGACATGGACGTGGTGCGCCGCCATTCCCCCTACACCGGCGAGCGCCTGCACCTGCAGATGGGCCCGGAGCCGGTCGACGTCAAGGACAACGCCCCGGCCAAGGGCTGACACCCGCGCCCGCGCCGGCCGGCGTGGGCCCCCTTACTTGCGGTACGAGATTCATGACTTACGACTACATCATCGTCGGCGCCGGCTCGGCCGGCTGCATCCTGGCCAGCCGCCTGAGCGAGTCCGGCGAGTACAACGTCCTGCTGCTGGAGGCCGGCGGCAAGGATTCCTCGCCCTGGTTCAAGGTGCCGGTGGGCTTCGCCAAGCTCTACTACAACCCGACCTTCAACTGGATGTACTACAGCCAGCCGCAGCAGCAGCTCGCCGGCCGCCAGCTGTATGCGCCGCGCGGGAAGGTGCAGGGCGGCTCCGGCTCGATCAACGCGATGATCTACGTGCGCGGCCAGGCCCACGACTTCGACGACTGGGCGGCCAATGGCAACGACGGCTGGTCGTTCAAGGAAGTGCTGCCGTACTTCCGCAAGCTGGAATCGCACCCGCTGGGCGACAGCGAGTACCACGGCGGCAGCGGGCCGATCCGTATCAGCCCGATGAAGGGCCACACCCACCCGATCTGCGACGCCTTCCTCAAGGGCTGCGAGGAACTCGGCTACCCGCGCAGCGAGGACTTCAACGGCGCGCACTTCGAAGGCGCCGGCATCTACGACGTCAACACCCGCGACGGCCAGCGCTGCTCCAGCAGCTTCGCCTACCTGCACCCGGCGCTGGGCCGGCCGAACCTGAACATCGAGCGCCACGCCCAGGTGGAGCGCGTGCTGTTCGACGAGAACAGGCGCGCCGTCGGCGTGAGCCTCAGCCAGCATGGCGTGCAGCGCGAATTCCGCGCGCGCCGCGAAGTGATACTGGCAGCCGGCGCGGTGGACTCGCCGAAGCTGCTGCAACTCTCCGGCGTGGCCGACCGCGAGCTGCTGCGCCAGCACCAGATTCCGGAAGTGCTGCACCTGCCGGCGGTGGGCAAGAACCTCCAGGACCACCTGTGCGTCAGCTACTACTACAAGGCCAACGTGCGCACCCTCAACGACGACTTCGGCTCGCTGCTGGGCCAGGCGAAGCTGGGCCTGGAGTACCTGTTCACCCGCAAGGGCCCGCTGTCCATGAGCGTCAACCAGAGCGGCGGCTTCTTCCGCAGCGACGAAGGCCAGGCGCACCCGAACCTGCAGCTGTACTTCAACCCGCTGTCCTACCAGATTCCCAAGAGCAGCAAGGCCAGCCTCAAGCCGGAGCCGTACTCGGGCTTCCTGCTGTGCTTCAACCCGTGCCGCCCGACCAGCCGCGGCGAAGTGCGCATCGCCTCGAAGAACCCGGCCGACGCGGCGCTGATCGACCCCAACTACCTGAGCACGCAGAAGGACATAGACGAGGCCATCCAGGGCAGCCGGCTGATCCGCAAGCTCATGAATGCACCGGCGCTCAAGGCTGTGACTGTGGAAGAGGTGTTGCCGGGTGCGGCGGTGCAGTCCGACGAGGCCATGCTGCAGTACTTCCGCGAGAACTGCGGCTCCATCTACCACCTGTGCGGCAGCTGCGCCATGGGCGCCGACCCGCAGTCCAGCGTGGTCGACAAGCGCCTGCGGGTGCACGGCATCGAGGGCCTGCGCGTGGTGGATGCGTCGATCTTCCCCAACGTCACCTCCGGCAACACCAACGCGGCGGTGATGATGGTGGCGGAGAAGGGCGCCGAGCTGATCCTGGAGGATGCCCGCCAGGTCCAGGCCGAAGTGCCGCAGCGCCTGGCGGTGTAGTAGCGGCCTATTACCCGCCGCGGCGGGGAGTGGCTAACCTGTCTGGCATGCCCGGCCACCCATGGCCGGGCCCCTGCCCGGAGGAAGGCTGCGATGGCCGCGAAGAAGATCCTGATGCTGGTCGGCGACTACGCCGAGGACTACGAAACCATGGTGCCGTTCCAGGCGCTGCAGATGGTCGGCCACGTCGTCCACGCGGTGTGCCCGGACAAAAAGGCGGGGCAGAGCGTGCGCACCGCTATCCATGATTTCGAGGGCGACCAGACCTACAGCGAGAAGCCGGGGCACAACTTCGCCCTCAACGCCGACTTCGCTGCTGTTCGCGCTGAAGACTACGACGCGCTGCTGATCCCCGGCGGCCGCGCCCCGGAATACCTGCGCCTGAACGCCAAGGTGATCGAACTGGTGAAAGCCTTCGACGCCGCCAAGAAACCCATCGCCGCCGTCTGCCACGGCGCCCAGCTGCTGGCCGCGGCCGGTGTGCTCAAGGGCCGCTCCTGCAGCGCCTACCCGGCCTGCGGCCCGGAAGTGAAGCTGGCCGGCGGCGAATACGTGGACATCCCGGTGGACGCCGCCCACGTCGACGGCAACCTGGTCAGCGCCCCGGCCTGGCCGGCGCACCCGGCGTGGCTGGCGAAGTTCCTCGAAGTGCTCGGCACGAAGATCAGCCTGTAGACTGGCGTTCGCGTCTATAGAAGGAGGCAGAGCATGTGCGAACTCTACGTGAAGGCCGACCCGATCCTCTACGAGTCGCGCTCCCGGTCCCTGCGCATCCGCGGCGTGGTCACCACCCTGCGCCTGGAGAACCAGTTCTGGGACATCCTGCGGGAGATCGCCGAAGTGGACGGCATGACCACCAACCAGCTGATCGCCAAGCTCTACGACGAGGTGATGGACTACCGCGGCGAAGTGGTCAACTTCGCCTCCTTCCTGCGCGTGAGTTGCACCCGCTACCTGGCCCAGCGCCGCGACAACATCGTGGAGCTGAACCGGGTGCCGCGCAGCGCCTGATCCCCGCTCCTGTAGCGGGCCCTGCCCGCGATTTCGCGCGCAGGGCGCGCTCCTACATGGGAATGCCGCGGGCGGCGCTTTTCGTAGGATGGCGTTGAGCGAAGCGATACCCATCAGCGCAACTGAGCCGGGTGCCGCGCAGCGCCTGATCCCCGACCCTGTAGGAGCGGGCCCTGCCCGCGATTTCGCGCGCAGGGCGCGCTCCTACATGGGAATGCCGCAGGTGGCGCTTTTCGTAGGATGGCGTTGAGCGAAGCGATACCCATCAGCGCAACTGAGCCGGGTGCCGCGCAGCGCCTGATCCCCGGCCCTGTAGGAGCGGGCCCTGCCCGCGATTTCGCGCGCAGGGCGCGCTCCTACATGGGAATGCCGCAGGTGGCGCTTTTCGTAGGATGGCGTTGAGCGAAGCGATACCCATCGCCATGACCGCATGGGGTTCGCAAGCTCAACCCATCCTACGAAGAGCGCCTTGGCGCAATCGCGGAGGAATCCGCGCCGGGGAATACGCGGCCAAGTCGCGCCAGCTCACGTATAATGGAATTTCAGCCCCTGAAGCGAGGCATCGACTGGTGAAAACCCCCAGCCTGGAAGCCAAGAAGGCCTACTGCGCCAAGACCCGTCGTTCCAACTACGCGGCCAGCCTGCGTCTGGAAGGCTACGAAGTTACTGAGAGCGACGCCGCCCGCGAATTGCCCAGCCGCGAAGCGGTCCTGCGCGCCTACCGCAAGCAGGCCTGAGCCTGGACAAGTACGGCGCCGGCCAGGACCCGTACTGCTATCCGGGTACGAGCGTCCTGCGCAATCGCCTCGATCTTCACAGCGATGACCTGCTGTCCCGCGCCGAGCGCGACCTTTCCGAAATCGCCGCCAGCCATCTCGATTTCGAACCGCCGCCTTACGACCTGGCATACCTGAAACGCATCCACCATGCCCTGTTCCAGGACCTCTACGACTGGGCCGGGCAGATTCGCAGCGTGGATATCTCCAAGCGCGACACCCATTTCTGCAACGTCAATCGCATCGAACCGGAGGCCGACAAGATTTTCCGCGCCATGGCGCGAGCCAACTGGTTCGAGGGCTACGAGCGTGAGCGACTGATAGTGGCCGTGGCCGAGCATTACGGCGACCTCAACATGATCCACCCGTTCCGCGAGGGCAATGGCCGGGCCCAGCGCATCCTGTTCGAGCACCTGATCGTCAACGTCGGATTCGAGGTCAACTGGTGGGCGGTGGAAGAGAACGAGTGGATTGGCGGCAACATAGACGCAGTGCTCTGCGACTACAGGGCGCTGGAATGCATCTTCGCTCGCTGCATCGGCCAACCCATCGGATCGTAGGGCGGATGACCGTTCGCGGTTATCCGCCGGTGGCGTTGGCGCGGTGGCGGATAACGCCTGGGGCGTTATGCGCCCTACGGTTTCCGCAGATATGAAAAAGCCCGGCGCATGGCCGGGCTTCTTCCTAGCGCGAAAGCGAAGGCTTACTTCACTTCCACCGCCAGGCTGTGGGCGATCTTGTCTTTCCAGATCGCCGGACCGGTGATGTGCACCGACTCGCCGTTGGTGTCGACCGCCACGGTCACCGGCATGTCCTTCACGTCGAACTCGTAGATCGCTTCCATGCCCAGTTCGGCGAAGGCCAGGACCCTGGACTTCTTGATCGCCTGGGCCACCAGGTAGGCGGCGCCGCCGACGGCCATCAGGTACACGGCTTTGTTGTCCTTGATCGCCTCGATGGCGATCGGGCCGCGCTCGGACTTGCCGATCATGCCCAGCAGGCCTGTGCTTTCCAGGATCTGCCGGGTGAACTTGTCCATGCGGGTGGCGGTGGTCGGGCCGG